>Ga0247738_10000010_pt1 | contig 264789 bp, 253 predicted proteins | sample UWRJL013104B2_FD_180936 | JGI IMG/M metagenome (GOLD analysis project Ga0247738, IMG submission 180936) | Plant litter microbial communities from Arlington Agricultural Research Station in Wisconsin, United States - UWRJ-L013-104B-2 | ecosystem: Environmental > Terrestrial > Plant litter >...
ACACCGAGCAGCACCGGCAGGAGCCGTGAGGATCGATCGGGGTCGTCGAACATGCGCCGCACGATCCCGATGCTCAGTACGACGGCGATCACCGTCGCCGAATAGTAGGTCGTGGTCAGCAACAGCGATGCCAGCTCGAATGATTCGCGAGAGCTGGAGGTCTCGGTCATCGCGAGGATGCTGAACACGCCGACCGCGACCAGCGACCAGACGACGGGGGCAGAACCGGCGCGCCGGCGGCCGGCGACCAGCCGAACCGCCCCGTAGAGCGCGATCAGGTTCAGGACGGCGTTGATCGCGAGTAAGGCATTGACATCGAGAGCGAACACCCTTCCCAGCATCCAGAGCAGTCCGAACAACACGATCTCCGGCAGGAACAGCACACTCGACATCACCCAGTCGAAGGGCTCTCCGTCGGCGACCGAACGCACGAGAAGTGCGACGATCAGCGAATCTCCATCGCGCAGCAACAGCTCTGAGCGCGCCGTCGCAGCGATCTGGGCGACTGTGACGATCGCCATCAAAGCGGCGGCCGACCAGCCGCACAACTCGCGGACCCACGTCTGTCGCATGTCCACCACTCTTGCATGCCTGCTTCTGTGCGGATCGCGGAACCTCGGGGGTGCATGAACCGGTAAACTTCAAGAACGCCCGCCCGCCAATGCCGCAAGGCCTCGACGAGCCATTGAGGAGCCGCTTATGCTGTTGCTCCTTGCCGTGTTCCTTCTCGGGGCTCTTCTCCTCCCTGTGTTGGTACGTTGGCTCGGGGCGCGGGCGTTCGCGATCGGGGCTCTCATACCCGCTGCGGCATTCATCCAGGCGTTGGTGATGACTCCCCAGGTGCTGGCGGGTGATCCTGCACCGTTCGAAAGCGTGGAGTGGATCCCGCAGCTCGGACTGAACCTCTCGATGCGCATGGACGTGCTGGGCTGGGTGATGACGCTCATCGTCACCGGCGTCGGCGCCCTGGTGCTGCTCTACTGCCGCTGGTACTTCCACGACGAGGCCGCGGGTCTCGGACAGTTCGCCGGCGTGCTGCTCGGCTTCGCCGGGGCCATGTACGGACTCGTCCTCACCGACGATCTCGTCATGCTCGTGATGTTCTGGGAAGTCACCAGCATCCTGTCGTATCTGCTCATCGGCCACTATCGCCGCCGCGCGGCGAGCCGTCGTGCCGCACTGCAGGCGCTCCTGGTCACCACCCTCGGCGGACTCGTGATGTTCGTCGGCGTGGTGCTGCTGGTGGTCGACACCGGCACCTCGAGCATCACCGAGATGCTCGAGCTCGCTCCCACCGGACCGCTCGTGAACGCGGCCGTGGTGATGCTGCTGATCGGCGCGCTCAGCAAGTCTGCGATCTTCCCGTTCCACTTCTGGCTTCCGGGAGCGATGGCTGCACCGACGCCGGTGAGTGCATACCTGCACGCTGCGGCGATGGTGAAGGCCGGCATCTACCTCATCGCGCGCTTCGCGCCGATCTTCGCGCTGTCCGAACCCTGGCGACCCATCGTGATCTCCTTCGGAGTCTTCACGATGCTGCTCGGCGGAATCCAGGCGCTGCGCGAGACCGACCTCAAGCGCATCCTGGCCTTCGGCACCGTCAGTCAGCTCGGGTTCTTCACGGTCATGGTGGGCTACGGCACGCAGGCGACTGCGCTCGCGGGTCTGGCACTGGTGGTCGGGCATGCCCTGTTCAAGTCGGCCCTGTTCCTGGTCGTCGGCGTCATCGACCGTCAGCTGTCCACCCGTGACATCGACGAGCTCTCCGGGGTGGGCAGACAGGCGCCGGTCATGGCCACTGTCTCGTTCATCTCGGTCGCGTCGATGGCGGGCATCGCGCCGACGGTCGGCTTCGTAGCGAAGGAATCGGCGCTCACCGGACTGCTCGACGATGCGCTCGGCGGGTCGCCCTGGGCGCTGGTCGCCCTGATCGGCGTCGTTCTCGGTTCTATGCTCACTGCGGCATATGGCGTGCGTTTCCTGTGGGGGGCGTTCTGGAAGAAGCGCGACGAGCGCGGCCAGAAGATGCCGGACACCGTCTGGCCCGATCCTCCGGTGGGCTTCCTCTCAGCGCCGATCATCCTGGCCGGAGCGACCATCGCTCTGGGAATCGGTGCTCCGGCCCTCGACACCGCACTGCACGGATATGCCGTGACCGCCGTACCCGGTCTGGATGCGGACGGTCTGGCGGCCGAGGGCCCAGGGCACCTGGCGCTCTGGCACGGGTTCGAGCCAGCGCTGGGCATCTCAGTGCTCTCTGTCGTGCTGGGCATCGGTCTGTTCCTGATCAGCAGACGTACGGGTTGGGACCGCAAGGCGCGGATGCTGAAGTTCACGGCCGCCGACGTGTACTTCTACGTGATGCGCGGCGTCGACCGACTGTCCGTGATCACCACGACCCTCACCCAGCGAGGCTCGCTGCCGGTCTACGTCGGCACGATCTTCGTCGTCTTCGTCGCCGCCGAGACGACGGCCCTTCTCGCGAGCGACGTCGATCGGCTGAATCTCTCCGTCTGGCACACTCCGACCCAGATCGCCGTCGCGCCTATCATGGCCATCGCCGCCATCTTCGCGGTTCAGGCGCGCAAGCGCTACACCGGCGTCGTGCTCGTCTCGGTCACGGGCCTCGGCATGGTCGCCCTCTTCGCGACGAGCGGCGCTCCGGATCTCGCTCTCACCCAGATCCTCGTCGAGACCGTCACCATGGTCACCTTCGCCCTCGTGCTCCGGCGCCTGCCATCGCGTATGGGCGAGCACAACGCGTCGGTCTCCCGCATTCCGCGTGCTGTTCTTGCGATCGGCGTCGGCGTCACGATGGCATTCATCGCGGTCGTCGCGACTCAGGCCCGCATCGCAGATCCCATCTCGATCGCGTTCGCCGATCTCGCCTACGAGATCGGCCATGGCAAGAACGTCGTGAACGTGGCGCTCGTGGACCTCCGCGGCTGGGACACCATGGGTGAGCTCTCGGTCCTCGTGCTCGCCGCGACCGGCGTCGCATCCCTGGTGTTCGTCACGCACCGCGCGGACATGCTCTCCCAGCGGCCGTCGCTACCGAAGCGCGTGAGACGCAAGGCGCGTATCGCGCCGCTGGTCGAGACGACGGACGGGATCCGATTCCAGACCACCGAGAATCGCAGCAACCCGCGCGCATGGCTCATCGGCGGCCAGCAGATGAAGCCGGAGAACCGGTCCATCCTGCTCGAGGTGATCGTGCGCATCCTCTTCCACACGATCATCGTCGTCTCCATCTACCTGCTCTTCGCCGGCCACAACGGGCCAGGCGGCGGCTTCGCCGGCGGCCTCGTCGCGGGCATGGCGCTCGTCATGCGCTACATCGCCGGCGGTCGATGGGAACTCGGCGCTGCCGCTCCGGCGGATGCCGGTCGCCTACTGGGCTTCGGGCTCATCCTCGCCGTCGGCACGGCGGTGCTGCCGCTGTTCTTCGGGCTGGCACCGCTGACCAGCTCGTTCTGGGAGTGGGAGATCCCCGGCCTCGGGCACATGGAGTTCGTGACATCGACCGTCTTCGACCTCGGCGTCTACCTCGTCGTCATCGGACTCGTCCTCGATGTGCTGCGCAGTCTCGGCGCAGAGGTCGATCGCCAGTCGCAGCAGATGCGTGCGCGGGGGGTGAGTGCCTGATGGATGTCTCGCTCACTCTCATCATCGTGATGGCAATACTCTTCGCCTGCGGCGTGTACGCCATGCTCGAGCGCAGCCTCACCCGCGTGCTCATCGGCTTCCTCCTGCTGGGAAACGCGACCAACCTGCTGTTGCTGATCGTCATGGGAGTGCCGGGCAATGCCCCCTTCTACGGCACCGAAGGCGACATGAGCGATCCGCTCCCACAGGCGCTCACCCTCACCGCCATCGTCATCACCTTCGCCGTCTCCGCGTTCCTGCTCGCGCTGATCTACCGCTCCTGGCAGCTCGGCCAGGCCGACACCGTCGAGGACGATGAGGCGGACATCGCTCTGCGCGAGCGCACCGACGCCGATGAAGACGTCATGGATGACGAAGGGGATGCCGAGGACGAGGAGGCCACGACCGACTTCGTCGACGTCCGCACCGCGCCGATCACCGTGCTGCAGATGCGAGATCACGCCTCGATCCGCGACGACGCTCCGACTGATCGGCCGTGGTCGAGACAAGACCCGGCCGACACCACAGAATCCGACGACGGGGAGGACCGCACATGAGCGCGCTCGTCCCCCTTCTCGTCGCCCTTCCGCTTCTGGGAGCAGCAGTCACCCTGGTCTTCGGCCGCAGCCCCCGCCTGCAGGTGTTCGTCACCGTCGCCACTCTCACCGCGGTCGCCGTCATCGCCGCGGTGCTGCTCATCGCCGTCGACGGCGGCTCACCGCTCGCCGTCTCCGTGGGGGGCTGGCCGGTGCCGTTCGGCATCGTGCTGTATGTCGACAGGCTCGCAGCCCTGCTCGTTCTGATCTCCAGCATCGTGCTGCTCGCGGTGCTGCTCTTCTCGATCGGCCAGGGAGCGGCCGACGGAACAGACGAGACGCCGATCTCGATCTTCAACCCGTCGTACCTGATCCTTGCGGCCGGCATCTTCAACGCCTTCATCGCCGGTGACCTCTTCAACCTCTATGTGGGCTTCGAGATCCTGCTGGTCGCATCGTATGTGCTGATCACGCTCGGCAGCACGGAGTCGCGCATCCGCACCGGTGCGGTCTACATCGTCGTCTCGCTCGTCTCGTCGATCATCTTCCTCGCCTCGATCGCGATGATCTACGGAGCCCTCGGCACCGTGAACATGGCGCAGATCGCCGAGCGGATGACCGAGCTTCCGCAGGAGACGCAACTCGTGCTGCATCTCATGCTCGTCGTCGCATTCGGCATCAAGGCAGCCATCTTCCCCGTGTCCTTCTGGCTGCCGGACTCGTATCCGACAGCGCCGGCACCTGTCACGGCCGTGTTCGCCGGCTTGCTGACGAAGGTCGGAGTCTATGCATTGATCCGGACGGAGACGCAGCTGTTCGCAGAGAACAGCATCGACACCCTCCTGCTGATCGTCGCGCTCGCGACCATGATCATCGGCGTGCTGGGCGCCGTGGCGCAGGCCGAACTGAAACGAATCCTCTCGTTCACGCTGGTGAGCCACGTCGGATACATGATCTTCGGGCTCGCCATCGCGACGCCGGCGGCCATCGGCGCCACGGTGTATTACATCGTTCACCACATCGTCGTGCAGACGACGCTGTTCCTCGCAGTCGGACTCATCGAGCGAAGAGCCGGCAGCACCTCGATCCTCAGGGTCAAGGGGCTGCTGAAGGCGGCGCCCCTGATCGCTGTGCTCTATTTCGTACCCGCCATCAACCTGGGTGGACTGCCGCCGTTCTCCGGGTTCATCGGGAAGTTCGCACTGTTCGAGGCGGCAGCATCCGTCGGCACGCCGATCATGATGGTGCTGATCTTCGGCGGCATCCTGACCTCTCTGCTCACCCTCTACGCTCTGATGCGGGCCTGGAACCTCTCGTTCTGGCGTGAGGAAGAGGACTCGACCGAGACCGACGGACGGATCGAGTACCTCGGCAACGCGCCTGCCGCAGACGAGCAGCAGGAGCGACGGCGCATCCCGAAGATCATGACGCTCGCGACCGGGGGGATGGTCGGTGTGACACTGCTGCTGACGATCTTCGCCGGGCCTCTCTACGCGCTGTGCGATCGCATCGGTGATGCGCTGCTCCAGCCGGTGAGCCTCGTGCAGTTGGAGAAGGAGGTGAGCCCGTGACCCCCGAGACTCAGCGTCATCGCCTTCATGACGTGTGGCTGCAGCTTCCGTTCCTCGCGTGGCTCATCGTGCTCTGGATGCTGCTGTGGAACCAGTTCACACTGCTGTCCCTCGTCACCGGTCTCGTCGTCGCCGTCTTCGTCACTCGCGTCTTCCGCCTGCCGACCATCGAACTGTCTGGGCGCGTCAACCTCTGGTACGGAGCGCTGTTCGTCGTGCAGTTCCTGTTCGCCGTCCTTCGCGGTGCGATCGCGGTATCGATCCAGGTGTTCGATTTCCGCCATCAGCCGGGGGCGGCGATCATCGCGGTGCCGCTGAGGTACGCGGACGATCTGGTGATGACGCACGTCTCGGTCACGTCTTCGCTGATCCCGGGCTCCCTGGTGGTCGAGACGGATCGTGACCGTCGCGTGCTGTATCTGCACATCATCGGGGTGCGAACACGTGCTGACGCCGACGCGCAGCGCGACGGCATCCTGCGCTGGGAGAAGCGGATCGTACGGGCGCTCGGCAGCCCGGCGCAGTATCGTGCGCTGAAGGCGGACGAACGCACGGGGGGTGAGCGATGAACATTCTGATGATCGTGATCGTGGCGGTGTTCAGCATCGCGGCGATCCTGACGATGTTCCGGATCATCCGCGGTCCATCGATCCTCGACCGCGCAGTGGCATCCGATGTCCTGCTCACAGAGGTGATGTGCGTGCTGGGCGCTGAGATGGCGATCAACGGACACACGCGCAGCATTCCTGTTCTGCTCATCATCGCGGCCGTCGGCGTGTTCGGATCGATCTCCGTCGCCCGATACGTGGCGAGAAGGGACAACACGACATCATGAACGTGTTCGACTTCGAGATTCCGGATGCCGTCATCGACGTGGCGGTGCTGGTGCTGATCCTGTTCGGCGCGGTGCTGTGCCTCTCGGCCGCGGTCGGCCTGCTGCACTTCCGGGATGTGCCGTCCCGTCTGCACGCGGCGACCAAACCGCAGGTGCTCGGGGTGATCCTGATCTGCCTGGCTGTAGCCCTCGCACAGCGGTCGGTCGGCGGCATCCTGCTGGGACTCGCGCTGGTCGCACCCATCGTGCTGATGCAGTTCGCGACCGCACCGCTGTCCGCGCACATGGTCGGCCGCCAGGCCTACCGCAACGGGACGACCGAGGAGCGCCGCCTCGTCGTCGACGAGCTCGCCGAGTCGAAGCAGACCCCGCCAGGCGCCGGGTAGTTCGCCCGGTAGGCGCGTCGGGTAGGCGCGGGTTACCCGCACAACTCCGGAGAAAATCCCCGAATCGGGTGCCGCGGGCCAAGCCGACGCGGATGCAGCAGAATTCTCCGGAGTTATGCGGGCGGGCGAGCAACGCGCACTTCTCCTGCATTGCCGCCGGCAGAGGCCGAATCGTCCACCGAACGTGGTTATCCAGCCCCCGGGGTGTTCCGCGCCGAGGGCACTATTCCGTGGGTGAACCACAAAGTTGCCGAGCAAGTTGCCACGACCTATTCTCCGACCGTCTTCTCCCGGGCTGATCTCCTCGAGGCAGGGAGCAGCGGAGACGACATCACGCGTGCCGTCAAAGCGGGCACGCTCGTACGTCTACGTCGAGATCACTACAGTTACGCCGACGTCGACGCCAGGGTGGCGGAGGCGGTTCGGGTAGGTGGCCGCGTGTCATGCGTGACGCTGCTGCAGATGCTCGGAGTGTTCGTGCTGAAGTCCTCCGGCCTGCACATGCACCTGTTGCCGCACATGTCGCGGATTCGGACCCGCGCTTCGCGATCGACGGTGATGCACTGGTCGCGATCGACGCAGCGCGACGGTCCGCGGCATGTCGTCCTGCTCGGTGATGCCGTGCGCCAGTCGATCCTCTGCCAACAGCCGAGGGCTGCGATAGCCACTCTCGACAGCCTGCTGCACCTCGGCCTCGCCACCCGGGCGCAACTGGAGGAGCTCTTCACGCTCGTGCCGGCCCGGCTGCATGTTCTCTTGAGCCTTGTCGACGCCTCGGCAGAGTCCGGGCCCGAGACGTACATGCGATTGATCCTCCGCACGCTCGGGGTGAGCTACGAGACGCAGGTGGTCATCCCCGGTGTCGGTCGAGTCGACTTCGTCGTCGACGGCTGGCTCATCATCGAATGCGACAGCAAGGAGTTCCACGAAGGGTGGGACAAGCAAGTCGCGGACCGCAACCGTGACATCTCCTCCGCTCGGCTCGGTTACATCACCATCCGCCCAGTAGCCTCCGACATCCTCTTCGACTCCAACGCGGTCCGGCAGAGCATTTCGGGGGTTCTTGACGCGTTCGGGTCGCGGGCGCGGAGTCGTCGGGGCCGCATAACTCCGGAGAAACGGCTGCTCGTCGCGGGTGCTCAGCCGCAATGACGCCGGATCTGCGAAAACCTCCGGAGTTATGCCGAAACCGGCCGGGGCCGGGGAGAGGGGGCAGAAGCGCAGCGTGCAGACGTGGGGCGGATGCTGACGCCGGCGCCCCCTGCCCCCTCGGCCCGGACGGTTCAGAGGTCGCGGGCGAACTCCGTGATCATGTCGGCTGCGACCTTCGCATCGCTGAGCAGCGTGCCGTGGCCGTGGTCGGGGATCTCGCGCAGCGTGGCAGGGCCGGGGACGAGATCGACGATCTTGCGGCACCACGACACCGGCGCGAGGGGATCGCGCTCCCCCCGCAGCACGAGCACGGGGCACTTCACTCTCGCGTAGGCCTTCTCCGGTTCGTGCACCACGGTGGCGCGGATCTTCCGGATGAGATGCGGTCCGCCGCGCAGATACTCGCGTGCACCGCGCAACAGCACCTCCGGGCGCTCGCCCATCAGATCTCGCAGCAGGTACGTCGCCTGTTCCCGGATGCTGCGCGTCGCGCTGTTCACGGTGGGGCCGGCGAGGACGAGGCCGTCCACGAGGCCCGGATGCCGCACCGCCAGTTCCGCGCCGATCTGACTGCCCATCGAGTGGCCGATGATCACGGCATCCGAGACGTCGATGCTGCGCAGGAACGCCGCGATCAGGTCGGCGTGACGCGCCATGGTGAGGGTGCGCTCGGGCTCAGGTGCCTCGCCGAAACCGGGCAGATCGAGGGCGATGATGCGCCCGGGCAGCCGCTCGACGAAGTCCACGTACACACTGCGGCCCATCCCGATCCCGTGCAGCAGGACGTACGGACGGGCACCGGCGCCGAAGTCCTCGGCGATGAGTGTCGCTCCGCCGTGTGCGAACTCGACGACGGATGCGCCGACGCCATCGGGAGCGAGAAGACGAGAAGGCATGAATCGACCCTATTGCCCGGCGCGCGCTCGACCGGACAGGTCAGAGCACCGCTGCCAGGAAGTCCCTGGTGCGCTGCTCCTGCGGGTTGCTGAAGATGTCCTCCGGTGCACCCTCTTCCACAATGCGCCCGCTGTCGAACATCAGCACGCGGTTCGACACGTCGCGGGCGAACTGCATCTCGTGCGTCACGATCAGCATCGTCACGTCGGTGTCGCGGGCGATGTCGCGAAGGATGTTGAGCACCTCGCCGACGACCTCGGGGTCGAGGGCGCTGGTGACCTCGTCGAGCAGCAGGATCTCGGGCTCCATCGCGAGCGCCCTGGCGATGGCGACGCGCTGCTGCTGGCCGCCGGAGAGCTGCGTGGGATGAGCGTTCTCCTTGTCGGGGAGCCCCACCTTCTCCAGCAGCGCTCGGCCGCGCACGATCGCATCCTTCTTCGACATCCCCAAGACATGAACAGGTGCCTCGATGATGTTCTCGATCACGGTCATGTTCGGGAACAGGTTGAACTGCTGGAACACCATCCCGATGCGCTTGCGCATCTCGTTCTTGTGCTTCTCCTTGAGCTCGACCCGCTTGCCGTCCTTCTCGTAGTGCGTGAGCGGCTTGCCGTCGATGAGGATGTAGCCGCCGTTCGCCTCCTCGAGTGTCATCACAAGGCGCAGGATCGTCGTCTTGCCCGAGCCGCTCGGTCCGATGAGGGTCACCCGGTCTCCGCGACGCACGGTGAAGTCGAGGTCGTGCAGCACGACGTGGTCGCCGAATCGTTTCTCGACCTTGTCGAAGCGGATGGCCGGCACGTCGCCGTCGTCCAGCGTGATGGCGCCGGTGTGCGTGTCAAGCGGTGGTGTATTCAAGACGTTTCTCCAATCGTCTGGCCAGCACTGAACTCAGCAGGCTTGCGGCCAGGAAGATGATGCCGGCGAGGGTGATCGCCTCGACGTAGCGGAAGTTCGCACCGCCGTAGAGCTGCGCCTCTCGTACCATCTCCGTCACGGTGATGACCATCAGGAACGGGGTGTCCTTGAACATCGAGATGACGTAGTTCGCCAGTGCGGGGAGTGTCGAGCGCAGGGCCTGCGGGATGATCACCGCGCGCCAGGTGCGGCCGGGCGACATCGACAACGCGGTCGTCGCCTCCCACTGGCCGGGTGGCACCGCGTCGATGCCGGCGCGGTAGACCTCGGCCATATAGGTGGCGTAGTGGATGCCGATGATGATGGTTCCGAGTACGAGTGGCGGCACCGTCGTGAAGACGTAGTAAGCGAACAGCAGCTGCACGACGAGCGGCGTCATGCGGATGAAGTTCATCACGAGTGTGATCACGGCGCTCACCGGACGCGGCGCCGTTCGACGGCCGAGCGCGATGATCAGGCCGAGGATGGCGGCGATGATGCTGCCGATGATCGTCACGACCAGGGTGACGGTGAGGAAGGTCCACAGCAGATCGGGGAGCACCGCGATGGCGTGATCCCAGCTCCAGAAGCTGTTGTCATCGTTCATGCGGCCTGGCCCGCCCCCTTCATGTCGGGGATCGGGGTGGTCGTGATGGTGTCCCGCCACTTCCCACCCTGCCCGAGCCGATGCTTGGCGCGGGTCTCAAGGGCGTTCATGGCGAGCGTGAGCGCGTAGGCGATCGCGAAGTAGATGAGCAGCCCCAGGGTGTAGGCGAAGAACACGTCGGTCTGGACGCGCAGCTTGTTCAGCTCGGCAGTGAGATCGACGATCGTGATCAGGTAGACGACGGCCGTTCCCTTGAGCAGCTGGATCAGCAGGTTGTTCAGCGAAGGGATCATCAGCACCCACGCCTGCGGGAAGATCACCCGCCACATGCGCTGCGTGCGCGACATGCTGAGCGCGGTCGTCGCCTCCCACTGGCCGGCGTCCACCGAGTTGATGGAACCGCGCACGACCTCGGCGCCGTAGGCGCCGTAGTTCAGACCGAGGGCGATCGTGCCCGCGAGCACGGCGGGTATCTCGATGTTGAACGGCGGCAGCGGCATCACGAAGAAGATGAAGAAGAGTTGCACGAGCAGCGAAGTGCCGCGGAAGAGTTCGATGATGGTGCGGGCGATGCCGCGGAGCAGGATGTTGTCGAATCGCGCCAGCAGGCCGAGCCCGATGGCCACGATGAACGCCAGGAGGGCGCCGCCTGCAGTCAGCTGCAGGGTCATCAGGACCCCGTCGATGATCTGCGGCAGCGCCCGTCCGAGCGCTTCGAAGTTGTCAGTCACTGGAGTGGGATCAGCCCAGCTCGCCCGAGCAGAGCTGCTCGGTGGTCAGATCTTCCGGGGGCAGATTCTCGGCCGTGAAGCCGAACGGCTCGACCAGGTCGAGGTACGTCCCCTCGTCGCCGGTGATCTTGGCGAGCTCCTCGTTGTAGGCCTCGAGAAGATCGCTGTCCTCCTGGCGGAACACCGTGGCGCCGGCGCCGATCTGCTCGACCCCGTCGATCTCCTGGACGAAGGCCTCGGTGGTCTCGACGTCGTCCATGTCCTCGGTCATCCAGTTGAGCGAGACTGCCGTCAGCGCGAACGCATCGGCGCGACCGGACTGCACGACCTCGATGCCGGCCTGGGCACTGTCGACCTGGATAGTGTTCCCGATGCCGAGATCGGTGGCGTAGCCCTCCTCGATCGCACCTGACTGGACCGCGAGGGTGACGTCGCCGGCGGCGGCGACCGAGTCGAGGTCGCTGAGCTTCTTGGGGTTGTCCTTGGCCACGACGAGGGTCGTCGTGTACATGATCTCCGGATCACTGAACGCGGCCTCTGCGCAACGCTCAGGAAGAATCGACATCCCGGCGCTCACGGCATCCCAGCGGCCGGCGTTGAGCCCGGGGATCAGTGAGTTCCAGTCGACTTCTTCGATCTCGATGTCGTCGATGCCGAGGTTCTTGAAGATCTGCTCGTGCATCGCGATCGTGGCGCCGGTCGGCTCGCCGTCCTCGACCCAGGAGTACGGCTGCTCGGAGGCGATGGCCAGAGTGATCTTGCCCTCTTCCTGCGCTTTCTCGAGCGTGTTCATGCCTTCGGTGTCGCCGCCGTCGCCTGATGAGCATCCGGCGAGAAGGCCGAGCGTCAGGGTCCCGATGGCGGCTGTGGCGATGCCGAGCCGTGTCGTTCTCTTCGTCATGATGTCCTCGCGTTCCGTATGAGTTCCGTATCCGGGCGCTCTGCACGGGCGCCGTTGACCGTGCCCCAGACTATGGAATCTGTCGAGCGATGTACAGTCAGACGCGCAGATTGTCGACACGTATACAAAATTGTGATCATGAGGCAGACTGGGGACTCCGAATTCGACTTCGCAGATCGACGCGGAGGATCGAGAATGAGATGTCCGCGATTCTGCGCGACGGCTGGAAGGGATGCACATGGCTTCACACACCCCTCGCGCGGTTTCACCGATCTCGATGGTGCGCGTGGCGCGACCGTCGACCGTCGACCTCATCACCGCGGAGTTGCGCAAGGCCATCTTCACCGGCGCTCTGCCGGTGGGCAGCCCCATCGGCGAAGTCGAGATGTCCTCACAGCTGGGCGTGAGCCGCAGTCCGTTGCGGGAATCCACCCAGCGCCTCGTGCAGGAGGGTCTGCTCACCGCGTCCCCCGGACGCGGTATGAGGGTGAGTGTCATCGGGCCCGAGCACGTCGCCGACGTGTACGACGCCCGTCTTGCGATCGAATGCCAGGCCGTGCGGCTGATCATCAAGGCCGGCGCGGCGTCTGTGATCGATGGGCTCGAGCGCGCGTATCAAGAGCTGGTCGCCGTCAGCGAGGGGACGGACGCTCGCGCCATCGGTGACGCCGACATCGAGTTCCATCGTGTGCTGGTCGATTCCGCGGGTAGCCGCAGGCTGTCGCACTACATGGCCACGCTCGCGATCGAGACCCGGATCGCAAGTTTCAGCGACCCGAGTGGCTACACCGTGCGTCGCTCGGTGTCCGACACCTATCGCGAGCTTCTCGCCGCGGTCGCAGCTGGTGACCTGTCAAGCGCGTTCGCTGCCCTTGAGCGCCAGTTCGCCGAAGCCGTTGCGCGCCTCACCGGCAAGGATGACGACGTCGAGACTGTCGAGACGCCCGCCGATGTGGAGCCACCGGCGATCGGGCCGATCGAGCTCGCCGAAGAGGTCTGAGCGCGCCGCGGAAGGTCACGTTCCCGGGACGTCAAGCCAGGTGACGAGCTGCCAGATTATGCCGTTCGGGTCGGCGAACTGACAGTACCGCTCACCCCATGGTTCGGTCATGGGTTCGCTCACCACTCTGGCGCCGGCTGCTGCGATGCGCGCGCACTCGGCATCGACGTCGTCGACGACGAACACGAGCAGCAGCCCTTGGCCGGCGGCTCCGGCGATCTCGGCGGGTGCGAAGGTGGCGAGTCCGGTGCGCAGGAAGATCACGTCGAATCCTGCCTCAGGATTCCGCAGCGAGACGAATCCCTCGGCTGACATCGACGTGACGAAGCCGAAGTGGGTCTGGGCGAACGCTGCCGAGGCGGCTTCGTCGGTCACATTGAGGGAGATGGCGGTGGACTGGATCTTCACTGGATGCCTTTCGAGCGAGCGTGGTGGTACGAGAAGAGCGGGGTGCGCAGGCGGGTCAGAGGGGCGCGTTCGAGTGTGCAACGGCGTGCTCGGCGGCCCGGCTGACCTGCTCCCATGAAGACCAGGTCTCGACCCGCTTCCGAGAGATGTCGTGAGCCAAGTCGTAGACCATGCTGCCGAGCAGAAGTCGCAACGGTGGGTCCTCACTGTCGACCAGGGTGAGGAGCGCGTCGGCGGCGAGACGAGGGTCGCTGTCGATCGAGTCCTCTGCCCACTGTCGTTCGAGCTCGGCTCGCAACGGAGCGTACGCCTCGGAGGGCGACGTCGAGACCATGCTGGAATACAGGTCGGTCCAGTACCCACCAGGCTGCACGATCGTCACTTTCACTCCGAAGGATGCCGCCTCTGCTGCCAGTGCTTCGCTCATGCCCTCCAGCGCGAACTTGCTCGCACTGTACAGACCGGTGGTGGGGAAGCCACTCAGTGCCGCAATGCTCGAGATCTGCAACAGGTGACCCGAGCCCTGTTCCCGCAGAGTGGGCATCACAGCCTGGCTGACCCAGAGCGCGCCGAACAGGTTGACCTCGAACTGGGCACGAGCCTGCTCCTCGGTGAACTCTTCGACCATGCCCATGGAGATGTTCCCTGCGTTGTTCACCACGATGTCGAGTCGCCCGAAGTGCGCGACAGCGGCCGATACCGCATGCTCGACGGCGGCTTTGTCAGTGACGTCGACGGAGAGGGCAAGAATTCGGTCGTGGTGACGTCGCTCGAATGCGTCGAGCTTCGCTGTGCGCGCGGCGGCCACGACTCGGTCGCCCCGCTCGAGTACGGCAACAGCGAGTGCATGACCCAGGCCACGGCTCGCGCCGGTGATGAACCAGGTCCGGGGTGCGGTGGATGTCTGATGCATGGTTGCTCCTTCCAGTGACGAGACGTTGCGTCTCGTCAGGAGAAGCTAACAGATCTTCGAAGCAACCGCAATACGGAACGTCTCGTCTTGTTTTGGTACGATGAGGCCATGCCGACTCCAGACCCCGCGAGACGCAATGAGAAGTCGCGGCGTGCCGTACTCACTGCGACTTTCGACCTTCTGCAGGAAGTGCCGTATCCGCGCCTCACCATTGAAGCGATCGCCGCGCGCGCAGGAGTCGGCAAGCAGACGATCTATCGCTGGTGGCCGTCGAAGGCGGCGGTGCTCTTCGATGCCTTCCTCCTGCTCAGTGAGGGCAGCGAAGGGGCCGCGCCCGAGTTGCCGGACACGGGCGACCTCCGTGCCGACCTGGTGTTCGTCTTGAGCGCGACCGTGGCCGAGCTGAACGATCCGCATCTTGCTGCTCCGATGCGCGCAATGGCGACGGAGATCGCGCTCGATGCGGCATTGGCAGAGGCGTACCACGACAGGTTGGACGGCCCGCTGCGAGAGGCGAAGCGTCAACGACTGCGCAGTGCACAGGAGGCCGGGGAACTGGCAGAGGGCCTCGATCTCGATCTCGCGATCGATGTGATCTGGGGTCCTGTTCTCAACAGGTGGCTGCAGCGCAGCGGTCCGCTGTCCGACGAGTACGTCGAAGGGCTCGTCGACGCCGCACTCGGGGGAATGCGGTCGCAGGCCACCCCGCTGTGACAGCCGCTCTCAACTCTTCGGCGCGAGCACCAGGGTGTCGACGGTCGTCTCGTCCACGGCATCCGCGGTGAACGCCCACGGCGTCTGGATGCCGTCCGCCCAGTTCTCGGTCTGATCGACGTAGTGCTGGTGGAAGGGATGCCCGGATGCGCCGGTCAGATGATTCCACGTCGAAGCGTCGAAGTCGGACAGATCGATCACCATGCGCATGGAAGGCACAGTGGTCGTCGCATATCCCTCGCCGAGCTCCCACCCGGTGGCGTTCACGACCGATGGACCGCCGCCGACCGGATACGGCCCACGGTTGAACAGCGCCTCGATCGGAGCGATGCCGGACGAGCCCAGCGTGGCGCTCGTCAAGGTGATGGCGTGCAGATCGCCCCAGTTCCATCGGGCGACAGCTGAGCCCTGCAATCCGGAGAGCTCGTCATAGGCCTGCTCGGCAGACAGCGCGAGCATCTCGTCCATGCCGTCGACATCGATGTTCTCGTTCGTCCAGAGGGGATCGGTCGGGTCGTTCAGCAACTCGGACACCACGGCGAACAGTCGGGCCTGACCATCGTGCGGCAGCGGCTCTTCACGCTGCTCGAACAGATTCAGCACCAGGTTCGACCACAGCACGTTCGCATAGGCGGCCGCAGCGGAATCAGCGTTGTTCTGCGCATCCCAGGTTCGCAGCAGCGCGACGGCCTCATTGGGGCCTGCACCGTCGACCTCGATGTCCGCCATGACGGCCGCGAGCTTCTTGCCGATCCACATCTCGTTGTCGTTCTGGATGTCGCGCATGTCCTCCGCGGTGAGCGGCGCGGCCGCGGCACGGCGTTCGATCAGGTGGGCGATGCGAGCGGCGCGGTAGCCGTAGTCCCAGTCGCGAGAGAGGAAGTACTCGTAGTCATCGGTGACGATGGCGTTGTTCGCCGTGACGATGTAGCCCGAGTTCGGGTTGTACGACACCGGCAGCTCTTCGAACTCGATGAACCCGGTCCAGTCGTAGCTGCTGTCCCAGCCCGGCTGCGGGATCCACCCGTCACCGGCGCCGCGGATGGGCAGCCGACCCGGAGCCTGATAGCCGATGTTGCCTTCGACGTCGGCGTAGATCAGGTTCTGCGCCGGGACGTCGAACAGCGATGCTGCATGGCGGAAGTCATCGAAGTCCTGGGCTGTGGCGAGGGCGAAGATCGCGGTCGCGGTGTTGCCCGCATCGAGCGCGGTCCAGCGCAGGCTCACGGCGTACTCGCCGGTGAGCGCGGCCGAAGCATCCGTCTCCCCCTGCACGAGGGCGTCGCCGTCCGCCGAGACCTGACCGTCGGCGACGGCGGTGAAATCGTCGGTGAGTCCGGAGATGATCGGGCCGTGCACGGTGGAGCGGATCGTGAGATCGATGTCTTCGCCACCCGCGACCTTGACCGTCTCCTCTCGCACATCCAGAGGCACGAGCGCGCCGTCGCGCCAGTACGCGTCGCCGTCGACCTTCTCGATGTAGAGGTCTGCGACGTCGGTCGTGAGGTTGGTGAAGCCCCACGCGACCTGACTGTTGTGACCGATCACGATGCCGGGCAGACCGGAGAACGAGAAGCCGCCGACGTCGAACGGGCACTCGTCGGTGACTTCGGAGCAGCGCAGCTGCACCTGGTACCAGACCGAGGGGAGGGAGGCACCCAGATGCGGGTCGTTCGCCAGCAGAGGCATTCCGCTCTCGGTGAGCTGGCCGGACACGACCCACGAGTTCGAGCCGATGCCCTCGCCCACGTCTCCGACCAGCAGGCTCGCGGCCGCGACGACGCTGTCGGCCTCCTGCCATTCGATCGTGGTCACCGCAGTCTGCACCTCGGAATCTTCGATCACGCCACCGTCGGTCGAGAAGGCGGCGGGCGCTGTCCCGGCTCCCGCGTCAAGCGCGGGGACGGTGGAGATCTCGGGGACGATCACCGGATTCTCATCGAACGGATACGCGGGATACAGCTGCTCGAGAAGCTCGAGGCTGTCGGCCGGGACCGCCGGGTCGCCGACATCGGCGACCAGCATCGCGCGTTCGGTCTCGTCTTCGATGTTCGTGCGCAGATCCCACGCCATCGCCTTCAGCCAGGCCACGGAATCGGCCGGCTCCCACGGCTCGACCGTGTAGTCGGGATTCTGTATGCCGAGGACGGCATATTCCAGTGAGAGGTCGGCGCCGTCACGAGTCGCGAGATATGAGTTCACGCCGTCTGCATAGGCCTGGTAATAGGCGAGTGTGGTCTCGTCCATCGCCTCGACCTCCTGCTCGGCGACGTCGCGCCACCCGAGAGTGCGCAGGAACATGTCTGTCGGGGCCTGTGATTCTCCGAACATCTCCGCGACCCGGCCCGATGTCACGTGCCGGCGGAAGTCCATCTCGAAGAAGCGATCCTGCGCATGCACGAATCCCTGGGCGTAGAACAGGTCGTGCGAGGAATCGGCGGTGATCGTCGGCACGCCGAGGCCGTCGCGCTGCACGGTGACCTCGGCCTTCAGCCCGTCGAGTTCGAGTTCGCCTGCTGTCTGCGGGAACGAACGCTGGATCGTCCAGACCACGAAGAACGCCGCAGCGACCGCGATGACGAGCAGACCGGCGATGACCCCGAATGCGATTCGTCCTAGTCTGGCGCCGAGAACGCGGCGGGGAGCAGATTCCGTGGATTCGATCGTCATTGAGGGTTCTTTCGGGGTCGTCGGTGGGATTCGGTCTCACCGTTCCCCAGAGCGCGTTTCGGGCACGCTCTGGAAGCCTAGCCCCGTCGACGTGTTTCAGCACCCATCTCAGGCGGCGGTGACCTGTGCAGGACGAGTGCGGTCGCTGCGGCATCCGCGTCAGAGAGCATCGATCCGATGCTGCTCACCCGATCAGGCTCGGCTGCAGATCGCGAAGCGTGCGGCGGTGGGTCATCCTTGTCACTCCGATCATGGCGAGCAGCAGCGCACCGAGCAGCCACATGCCGAGGACCGCCAGATCCCACCACGCCCGGTGGAAATTCCCGCCGTACATGAGTTGCCTCATCGCATCGACGACATAGCCGAGAGGCAGGACGTGGTGTAGTGCTGCGAGCGGAGCGGGGAGAGTCTGCCAGGGGAACGTGCCACCCGCGGTGACCAGCTGAAGCACCATGAGCACGAGCCCGAGGAACTGTCCGACCGACCCCAGCCAGACATTCAGCGCCAGGATGATCGCGGCGAAGGTCGCGGAAGCGAGCACCATGACCCCGAGCGTGCCGAGCGCGTTGTCGAAGCGGAAGCCGAGGGTGATCGCGAGTATGCCCATCAACCCGACCATCTGCAGCGCGCCGAGGGCGGCAGGAGTGAGCCAACCGGCGAGGGCGATGCGAATGGGGGAGTGCAGCGCGGTGACGGCGCGGCGAGATACCGGCTTCACGATCAGGAACAGGGCGTAGATGCCGATCCATGCCGCCAGTGCTGCGAAGAACGGTGCGAGTCCTGCACCGTAGTCCTCGGCGGAGGCGACCTTGTCGCTGGATACCCGCAGCGGATCGGAGATCGTGTCCGCCTGGGTCTGGCGCAGTTCAGGCGTGGATGCAGGAATCTGTTCGACTCCGCTGGCGAGGCCGTCGCGCAGTTCGGCGGTGCCGTCGGCGAGCGTCACGAGGCCGTCGCGCAGCTGGACCGCTCCGTCGTTCGCCGACGCTGCACCGGTGGCCACGGTGCTCGCGCCGTCAGACAGGGTGCGCGCGCTCGACGCGAGTGTCGCAGAGCCTGCCGCGAGCTGATCGATCTTGGCCACGGCATCCTGCACGGTCGTGTTGCCCTGTTCCAGTCGCTCTCCCAGCGGATCGAGCGTGGCGAGTACGGCGTCGATGTCCTCCTGCGTGAGACCCTGTGAGGCGAGGGTGTCCGCGATGTCGGTGCGGACCTGCGGCAGCGCGTTCGCGGCATCCTGCACAATCGCGCCGGCCTGGTCGGCGACGTCGGCGATCTGCTGGTTGCCGGCGCTGACCTGCTGGGCACCGTCTGCGAGCTGGGACGCTCCGCTCGCGAGTTGCGCCGTGCCGTCGGAGAGCCGTGATGTGCCGTCGGCGAGCGTGGCGCTGCCGGTGGATGCCGTGACCGCGCCGTCCGCGAGCCGGGAGGCGCCGTCTGTCGCGTCTGACAGTGAATCGCGAACGTCGCTGAGGCCCGTGAGGAGGCGCTCAGCCGCTTCGCTTCCGACCATCTGGGCGACCGAGCTGCGGATCTTCTCCACGGCCTGCGTGCCCATCGAGGATGCCAGGTAGTTGTTGGCGTCGTTCGTCTCGAGCTCGATGAGCGCCTGATGGGGGTCGGTGCCGGCGGCCGAGGTCAGCGCCGCAGAGAAGTCCTTCGGGATCGTCACGGTGAAATCGACCGTGCCGTCGTGCAGGGCCGCAGCCGCGGCATCCGCCGACATCTCCTGCCAGTCGAAGGCATTTCCCTCGATGAGGTTCTCGGCGACAGCCTCGCCATAGTTGACGGTCTCGGCAGCGCCTTCGGAGTCGGTGCCTGTTGCGCCGTCGTCCTGCACGACCAGCGCCACCGGAACATCGGAGAATTTGGCGTAGGGGTCTTGATTCGCCCACAGGTAGAGGCCGCCGTAGAGGATCGGTACGCACATCAGTGCGATCAGGGCGATGATGCCCATCCGGCTCGCGGTGAGTCGCCGCAGCTCGGCGGCGATCATGGCGGGGATCTTCATCGGCGGCCCCCTCCCTCTTCCTCGTCGCTCACTTCGTGCCGTTCGAGGACGAGCGGCGGGATCGGCCCAGAGGCGTTGATCGCCTCCAGTTCGTGCATCCGCTCGAGGGCGACGGCCGCGGCGCCGCCGATGATCACGAGCATGGCGTAACCACGGTCGGCGAACTCCGACGCGATGCGCCACCAGCCGTCGGGTCGGCCTCCGTGACGATCCGGCGCGACCAGCACGACCCCCTTCGTGCCTTCACGCAGCACTGCGAGCTCGCACATGATGCGCACCCGCGCGGCCGGGTCGACATTGCCGATCGGCGTCGAGGCGAGTTCCGCGAACCCGAGTCGTGCGAGCCATCGCCGGGCGTGGATGGGTGTCGCGCCGACACCGGCGAACATGAGCTCCTCTCCGACGACGCCGGCCACAGTGATGTCGGCGTGCGGATCGCTCACGTCCGGCGCATCCACCAATGCGATCGCGCGACGCAGACGACGGTTGTCGGTGTCTCCGTCGATCGTCACTGTGCCGGTGTCGGGGCTCATCCGTCCGCTGGCGATCAGGCCGAGAACGGTCGGACGCTGCTGCGTCTCAGCGACGGCGAAGCGTACAGCGCCGGTGTGGAACTCGAGGCTCGTCGTCGGCAGTGCCTGTCCCTCGCGTCCCTTGCTGACACCGTGGAGCATGATCCTCATTCGGCGACCTCTGGGCCGATCTCGGGGTGGGCGGTGAGCAGTGCGTCTGCTTCGCGCCAGGAGAGCCCGGCAACGCTCAGTATGGTGCGCACAGCTGTGGCCGCGGCATCCGGGCCGACGGCGTCGACGCGCACCACCATGCGGGCGGTCTCCTCGATGAGGCGGGCGAGCACGTCGCCGGGGATGTCGGTGCGCAGCGCGTCTGCACGACGACCGCGTTCGACGATGTCCGTCATGACCCGGCGCAGTGGTGCCAGCGCGGCGGCGGTGTCAGCGACGTGGGCGTCGTCGAGCGCGATGGCAGTGACGGTCTGAATGTGCGCGACTTCGTGCCAGAGCCGCGACGCGAGCTGTGCGAGGGCGATGCGGGCATCGTCATCGAGTGGTCGCTCGGCGATGGTGTTGAAACGCTGCGCACCCGTGCGGATGAGTTCGCTGATCAGCGCCGATCGATCCTCGAAATGGCCGTAGAGTGCGCGGCGGGAGAGGCCGGCGGTACGGGCGATCAGGTCGATCGAGGCGCCGGGGTCTCGCGTGAGCGCCGTGCGAGCGGCGACCAGGATGCTTTCGCGGTTGGCTTGCGCGTCACGGCGAGGGGTACGAGGGCTTGGCATGACCCCAGTTTATTATCTTGCACAGTAGTGTGCAAGATAACTCGGCGGATGCTCAGGGTTGGACACACCTGCACGACCGGGGAACGTCTGCACGACCGGATCCGGCGGTCCGTTCGTGCGAGTGTTCTCGGCTCGTGCAAATGTCCCCAGCAGGAGGCCCCGGAGACGACGAATGGCGGATGCTCCAGCATCCGCCATTCGTATCGTGAAGAGGTCAGTCGGTGCCGGAGTCGAAGGCTGCGCCCTCGGAGGCTGTGTCGACGGCATCCGCGAGCTTCTCGTCCGTGTGCTCGACCGAACCCGTGATCTCGGATGCTTCGCCCGCCGTGACGCGTCCGACGAGCTCGCCCGTGGCACCGCCCACGAGGCCGAGGCTCGCGTACTGCTCGAGGCGCGAACGCGAATCCGCGATGTCGAGGTTGCGCATGGTGAGCTGGCCGATGCGGTCGACGGGGCCGAATGCGGCATCGCCGACGCGCTCCATCGACAGCTTCTCCGGGCCGTACGAGAGGTTCGGGCTGACGGTGTCGAGGATGGTCCAGTCGTCGCCGCGGCGCAGGCGGATCGTGACCGTGCCGGAGATCGTGAGGCCGACCCAGCGCTGGATCGACTCGCGCAGCATGAGCGACTGCGGCTCGAGCCAGCGTCCCTCGTACATGAGGCGACCGAGGCGGCGGCCCTGCTCGTGATAGGTCGCGAGGGTGTCCTCGTTCAGGATGCCGTTGACGAGGCGCTCATAGGCGATGAAGAGCAGCGCCATGGCCGGGGCCTCATAGATGCCGCGCGACTTCGCCTCGATGATGCGGTTCTCGATCTGGTCGCTCATGCCGAGGCCGTGGCGTCCGCCGATCCTGTTCGCCTCGTTCACGAGCGCCACAGGGTCGCTGTACTCGACGCCGTTGATCGCGACGGGGCGGCCGGCCTCGAACGTCACCGTGACGTCTTCGGTCTCGATCGCTACCGAGGGGTCCCAGAACTTGACGCCCATGATCGGGTCGACGGTCTCGAGCGAGACATCGAGGTGCTCGAGGGTCTTCGCCTCGTGGGTGGCGCCCCAGATGTTGGCGTCGGTGGAGTACGCCTTCTCGGCTGCGTCGCGGTAGGGGAAGCCGTGCTCGACGAGCCACTCGCTCATCTCCTGGCGTCCGCCGAGCTCGGTGACGAAGTCGGCGTCGAGCCACGGCTTGTAGATGCGCAGGCGCGGGTTCGCGAGGAGCCCGTAGCGGTAGAACCGCTCGATGTCGTTGCCCTTGTAGGTGGAACCGTCGCCCCAGATGTCGACGCCGTCCTCCTTCATGGCGCGCACGAGCATGGTGCCCGTGACGGCGCGGCCCAGGGGCGTCGTGTTGAAGTACGTCTTGCCGCCGGAGCGGATGTGGAACGCGCCGCACTGCAGGGCGACGAAGCCCTCCTCGACCAGAGCGGTCTTCGCATCGACGATGCGGGCGATCTCTGCGCCGTACTCGAGCGCGCGGCCGGGGATGGACTCGATGTCGTCTTCATCGGGCTGACCCAGGTCCCCGGTGTAGGTGCAGGGGATCGCACCCTTGTCGCGCATCCATGCGACGGCGACGGAGGTGTCGAGTCCTCCGGAGAAGGCGATGCCGACGCGCTCGCCGACGGGCAGGGACTGGAGGACCTTGGACATGGAGTCCATTCTATCGGCGCGCGGCGTGTCGCCTGTCGGCACCCGTTCCGAGCGAGCGGGTGGGAATCCAGGACGAAATGGCGTGTCGGCGGAGTGTCGCGTGCCGCCACGCCGTCGACACTCCGGTCGGTCTCCGTTTTCCCATGGCGTGGGAGGGCCGGATGCCGGGGCTATGGTGTGGGGCATGATGCAAGCGGTGCTGTGGGGTGCAGTCGCGGCCGCACCCCTGTTCGTCGGCGCAGTGCTCGCCCTGCTGCGCGCATGGCCGCCGAAGTGGCTCGGGATCGTGCTCGGTTTCGGTGCCGGTGCCCTGATGGCGTCGATCGCGTTCGAGCTGTGGGAGGAGGGGCTGCAGCTCGGTGGCCCCGTCCCGCTGGTCGTCGGCGTCGCGGCAGGTGCGCTCGCGTACTACGTCGCCGACCGCCTCGTCGAACGCCGCGCCTCCGCTTCTCAGGGGTCGGCGGGCGGACCGCTCGCTGTGGGCGCACTGCTCGACGGCATCCCGGAACAGCTCGTGCTCGGGATCGGGCTGGCCTCGGGGGAAGGAGTGAGCGTCGCCCTCGTCATCGCGATCGTCGTCTCCAACCTGCCGGAGTCGATCGGATCAGCCGCAGACCTGCTGGAGGGCGGGATGAAGCGGTCCCGTGTGCTGTCGCTGTGGGCTGGTGTCGCTGTCGTCTGCGCGATAGCGACGATCGCGGGCTACGCACTCGCGGATGCTGTGAGCCCGGAGTTCCGTGCGGGAGCCAGCGGCTTCGCCGCCGGTGCCCTGCTCGTCATGCTCGTCGACTCGATGGTGCCCGATGCGCAGTCCAAGGCGAAGGAGTCTACGGGCCTTGCCACGGTGCTCGGCTTCGCGCTCGCCGCGGGGCTCTCGCTCGGAGTGTGAGTCGGTTCAGGAACCCGGGTACTCCTGCATCCGCGTCTCGAACTCTTCTCTGTCATCCTCGCTGAGCAGTTCGGGTGCGAGGAAGTAGATCTGCAACCCCTCCAGCGGCTCGCCCGTGCGTGCGCTCTGCGCCTCGCGCTCGCCGGCGAACTCGCCGGTGCTGTCGTTGGAGAGGTCGTAGAGCACGGCGTAGAAACGCAGCGGATCCGGATAGTTGTCCGAGTAGTACTCCCAGGTGTTCTGCGTGCGAGGGTCGCTGCTGCCGTAGAACCGCTCGAGTATCGAGTCATCCATGCCCGAGGACGGATCGTTGAACGAGTAGAGGCTGTACATGCCGTACTCGATCATCACCTCTTCGATGACGCCCATCACGGCGACCTTGCGGTCGTAGTCCTGGATCGGCTCGTTCGTCATCCAGGGCACCGAGGTGTACTGCACGAGCATCGACTCTCCGCCGTAGCCGTTGCGCTCCGGCCGGAGGTTCTCCGTACCGGCCTCCGTCCACGTGTAGCCGTACTGATCGGTGAGCCGGCGGCGGATCTCGGCGAGCATCTCCTCGCTCTGCGCGCGCACCTCCTCCAACGAGGGTTGGGCGAGGATCGTGCTGGACGAGAGGTCCTTGATGCCGGGATAGGCCTCCTCGTGCTTCTGTTCCTCGGTCTTCTCGCCCTGGTAGTTGCCCGACGCCGACGTCTGCAGAGCACTCATCGCGCCGACGGTGGCGACATTGAGCATCAGGGTGACGACGAGGGCGGATGCCGCGAGCATCCGCCCTCGTCGGGAGAACAGCGCCGCGATCACGACGGCGAGCACCACGAGCTGCAGAGTCAGCATCGTCACGCCGTACAGCATGTCGGTGCCGCCGGCGAGCAGAGTGCCGAGCAACACGACAGCGAAGAGGATCGCCGCGGTCAGAGCGACCCAGCCGATGAAGCCCGCCGGCTGCTTCTCCTGGGATGCCTGCGCACTGATCAGCCGTGGAACCGGAGCACCTGGGTGCGACGCCGTCGGCGTCTGCTGCACGCGCTTGGCACCGTGGTATCCACCGGGCGGCGGTACCGGAGGGGCCCCCTCAGTGCCGGCGATGTAGCGTGCGCGCTGCTTCTCGGGCTCTACCATGGCTTGTCCGTCCCGCCGCCGGGGGCTTCTTCGTCGCCCTGGTTCTGCTCGCGCTCCTCGGCACCCTGATCGAGCTTGTCCTGCAGCTCGTCGAGCTTGTCCTGGTCGGGCTGTTGCGGCTGCTCCTGCTCCTCGCCCTCGCCGTCGTCGGGCTTCGGCTGCTGCTCCTGGGCCTGCTGCTGCTTCTCCTGCAGCCGATCGCCGAGCTCATCCAGGGTCTCGCCCATACTGCGATCCGGGTCGGGCGACTGCGAATCGGCCTCTTCGCTGTTGCACTCCTCCGGCGTCTCGGCCGTGATCTGCAGCGCCTCGCCGTACAGCTGCGCCCCTCCCGGTCCGTCGCCCTTGTCGACCGCGGCATCGCCCTGGCGCTCGATGACGATGGCGAGGTTCACGCGCACAGCACACACCTCGAGACCGCTGGCCAGTGCGAGGGCGTCTTCGAGCTTGGCGCGCGCGCCGTCGAGATCCTCGGAGCCGGCAAGGGCGGTGCCGACGTTGTACGGAGCCTTATAGGGCTCGAACCAGTTCAGGAAATCCTGGCCCTCGGCCGCGGTCGTCGACCCGGAGTAGTCTCCGACGACATAGGTCGTGATCGACTGATGGGCGAACGCGTACATGCTCAGCAGCTTCCCGACGAACAGCAGAGCCACGAGCGTGAGCGGCAGGGTGCCGATCGCGACCCAACGGCGGATCAGACGGCGTCGGCGATTGGCCGCGAGCAGCGCCGCCGCGGCAGTCGGCGCGCCCTCCACGTTCCCTTGCGTGGGGCCGGTGATCGAAGGATCGGCGGTCACAGCATCCGTCATGAGTCACCTCCCCGGGTGGCGAGTCCGCGCATCTGCGCGATGAGGATCGTGGCGCGTGCGATCTCGACGCCGAGCAGCAGCACGATCACGAGGGCGAAGATCCAGTACAGCTCGATCACGTTGCCGACCGATCCTCCGATCCCTGAGCCTGTCGAAGGGTCGGTGTAGGTCGTCGTCGTGGTCGGCGCCTCGGGCAGTTCGATGTCGGCGTCGGCCGAGCGCAGTCGGTACTCCACACCGAGGTCATCGGCGATGGTCTGCAGATTGACCTCGTCGATCACCGACATCGCCTGCTCGCCCTGATACTCGATGTACTCGCCGTCGCCACCGGACGAGGCGAAGCTGCCTGAGGTGACCTTCATCGGGCCGCCCTCGCTGGTGCCATAGCCGAGCACCGCACCGCCGTCGGTGTACTCCGCGCTGGCGGCGAACGATTCAGGCTCGGTGCTGACGGTCTGCTCGCCGTCGCCGAGGTAGAACACCATCCTCGAGCGGTCGGGGGCAGATTCCGCGGCGGCCTGCAGGGTCTCCTCGACCATCGCGCTCGCGATGCCGATCGAGCTGCCCCGCGACTGAGCCGTGACTTCCGGACGCAGGACCTCCAGCGACGAGATCAGCGCAGTGGCATCCGTCGTCAGCGGCAGCCGCAGCTCGGCGGCGGCGTCGAAGCTGATCAGCGCGAAGCGCGCCCCCGGATACTCGTCCACGATCGCCTGCACGTCGGCGCGGACGCCGTCGAGCCGCTGGCCGTCGCCGTCCCAGTCCTCCGCCACGATGCTCGCGGTGGTGTCGACGACGATCAGGATGTCGGTGTCGGTCGCGAGGGTCTCGGTCGCACCCCCTGGGATGCCGGGGCGCAGCAGCATCATGAAGCAGGCCAGCAGCATCAGCAGGCGCAGCCCCCACATGATCGGCCCGGCGGAGCCGCTCCCTGAGCCCGTCGAAGAGGCGGGGGTCGAAGCGGGGCGCACCGACTTCACCAGCATCCACACGACGAGGAACGCGACCGGCGCGAACAGCAGCACCAGGAGGAAGACATTGAGGACGGGTTGGAAGATCACAGCCTGACCCTCCACAGCAGCACCAAGAACCCGAGGGCCGCGACCAGCAGCACCGCGATCCACAGGTTCGGGTTGTCGGTCCACACGACCTGCGCCTGACCGCGCAGCTCGGTTGCCTCCTGCTCCTGGACGTCTTCGATGATGTCGGAGACGGTCGTGGTGTCGCGGAGGCCGTAGGCCTTTCCGCCGGTCGTCTCGGCGGCCGCGACGAGTTCCTCGCTGATGTCGGTGTCGACTCCCTGCACGGGGTTGAGGGCGAAGACGCGGACTCCGGCGGATGCGGCGAAGTTCGATGCCTCTTCGAGGGTGACGATCGAGTCGCCGTTCACCTCGTTGTCGGTGGCGAGGATGATCGAGCGCGAGCGCTCGTCGTCGAGGTGATCGAAACGCATTGCGCACGATGCGAGGCCGTCGCCGATCAGCGAGGCACCTGGACCGTTGAGCGTGCCGACCCAGTGCTCGGGGATCTCCTCCATGTAGTCGAAGCTTTCGCGGATGCTCTGCAGATGCGTGCGGATGAAGTCGTAGTCGTCCGTGAGGGGGAAGATCTGCACCGGGGAGCTGTTGAAGATCGTCAGGCCGATGCGCTCGCCCTCGAACCCGTCGAGCAGCTCCTCGAACACGCTGAGCACCTCGACGTCGACGTCGCTCATCGACCCTGAGACGTCGAGGCACAGCATGATGTCTCGGCTGGTGTTGACCGGTTGGATCGTCTCGGACGACATGGGCCGCGCGGCAACGACTCCCGCGGTCACGCTCGCGAGCACGCCGAGCGCGAGCACTCCGGCGAGGGCGACGGTGCGGCGTCTGACGGCGTGCTGGAACGATGGCAGCGCGCGCAGCCGTTCCGCCCTCGCGATCGGGGCGCTCTGCTGTTCGCGGTGGCGAGCGTTGCGCCGAAGCCCTATGAGGAGTCCGACGCCGATCGCGATCACGATGACGGCCACCGCGATGAGGACGACCCACCCGTTCTCTAGTGCCATGAGCCCACCACCTTGTGGGCGGCCTCGGCGCCGGCGAGCGGATCGACGGCCGGCCCCTTGCGGAAGATGCTGGGGTAGTAGTGCCGCTGCAGCGCATCGATCAGAGTCGGAGGCACGCCGAGCCGCACGAGGTCGTCGAGGGCGAGCACAGGCGCCTCCAGGCCGCTGTACTCGTTGACGAAGGTGCGTACGACCCGGCTGAGCTCGAGGTTCGCGTGCCGCGCCGTGAGTGACCCGGACCGGTAGTCCGCCTCGATCTGCCCGATGCGCTCGTGGTACTCCTGCCGCAGCATTGTGAGCACGTCAGCGGTCAGCGGCAGGGGTGTCTGCGCGTCCCCCTGCAGCACGGTGGCGCGCCGGGGCTTCGTGAGGAAGATCAGCAGCCAGGCAGCCAGGATGAGCACGGCGATGATGCCGAGAGCCAGCAGCATCCATCCCCAGCCGTACTGCGCCGGTGGGTAGAGCTCGTCAGTTCCGGACATTGGCCCTCCGGTTCAGCATGCGCAGCAGCTGCGGCACCGCGTCATCCTGTGTCTCGAGGGCGGTGTGGCTGATCTCGAGGCGATCGAGCAGGCCGTTCAGCCGTGCGGCATCGGCCTGCGTCTGGGCGATGAGCTCGCCGAGCACTTCGCGATCGCCGTGCACGAAGTCGGGGACGGCCCAGCGCGTGTTGACGTCGGCGCGGACCGAGTGCGAGACATGATCGAGCACCGGGTCTGCGTCACGGAGCGTGACCCACAGCACGTCATGCTGCACGCGCAGTCGGCGCAGCATCCGCTCCGCGTCGTCGGTGACCGGTGCATCGTCGGTGATGATCACGACGATGCACCGACGGGCAATCGTCCGCGCGACATAGGAGAGGAGTGCATCGCGGTCGCTGGGTGCTCCGCCGGCGGAGATGGCCTGATCGATCGTGCGGAGGGCGTGTTCGAGCGCACCTTCGCTGCGCCCTGGTGCTCGTCGACGCACGCGCTCGGCGTCGCCGTAGACGACGCTGAAGTCATCGCCATGGCGAAGGGCAAGGATGCCGAGAGCCCCGGTGGTGAGGATGGCGAGGTCCTTCTTCGGCTTCTCGTCGTGTGCGAGCGCCGTCATGGACCTGCCGGTGTCGACGACGAACAGCACCGTGTGCATTCGGTTCGCCCGATGCCGCTTCACCAGGGGGGTGCCGAGGCGTGCGGTGGCCCTCCAGTCGATGTCGCGCACCTGATCGCCGTACTCGTACTTGCGCAGGTCCTCGAAGTCGAGGCTGCGCCCGTGCAGCAGAGATGCGTAGGCGCCGTCGAGCGCGTGCATCGACTTCTGCGAGGAGTGGATGAAGAGCTTGCTCTTCACCTGCGTGATCAGGCTTGTCATGTGGTGGGCTGTCGCTCCCTGAGCTCGTCGAAGGGCGACTACGGCGTCGGCACTGCTGCGAAGATCTGGTCGATGATCTCCTCGCTGCGGATGCCCTCAGCATCCGCTTCGAACGTGAGCAGTACGCGGTGACGGAGGATGACGTGGCGCAGCGTGCGGATGTCTTCGGGGAGCACGTGCGAGCGGCCGTTGAGCAATGCCAGCGCGCGGGATGCCTGCAGGAAGGCGATGCTGGCGCGGGGGCTCGCTCCGTACTTGATGTAGCGCGCGCGGTCCTCGCCGATGTACGGGCCGGGGTTACGCGTGACGTAGGCGATCGAGACGATGTAGTTGCGGATCGCGGCGTCGACGTAGATGCGGCTCGCGACATCCTGCAGCAACTGCACGTCTTCGAGGGTGACGGCGCTGGCGACGTGGCGATCGGGGTCGAGCACGCCGGAGTCGATGCGCCTGAGGATCTCGAACTCGTCGGCGGGGCTCGGGTATTCGACGATCTCCTTGAGCAGGAAGCGGTCCATCTGCGCTTCCGGCAGCTCGTAGGTGCCCTCCTGCTCGATCGGGTTCTGCGTCGCGATCACGAGGAACGGCTTCGGCAGGTGATGCACTTCGCCGCCGATCGTGGTCTGGTGCTCCTGCATCGCCTCGAGCATGGCCGACTGCGTCTTCGCACTGGAGCGGTTGATCTCGTCGAGCAGCACGAAGTTCGCGTGCACCGGACCCAGAACCGTGCGGAACGACCCGGTGGCGGCGTCGTAGATCTGATTGCCGGTGATGTCGCTGGGCAGTAGGTCGGGTGTGCACTGGATGCGCTTGAAACTGGCCTTCACCGTGTCGGCCAGTGTGCTGGCTGCCGTGGTCTTGGCAAGTCCCGGCACGCTCTCGAGCAGGATGTGGCCGCCCGCGATGAGCGAGACCAGCAGGCTCGTTCGCAGCCGCTCCTGCCCCACCATCTTCGCGGAGTACGCGTCGGAGATGACCTTCAGCACGTTCGCGGCGCGCGTCATCTCCGCATCGCTCGGAGTCGCGTCGGAGTCCTTCCACGTACTCGCGGCGGGGGCGGGAGCGGGCCGAGCGGTTGCGGGCACGTGAGCCGGCGCTGCGGCCGGTGTGGGTGCGGGCGCTGCGGCCGGCGCGGGCGCGGGGGCGGCGGAAGGCGCTGGGGGTCGTGGTGGCGGTGGCGGGGAGGCTGCCCCGGAAGCGGTGTTCGACTCGGTCATCACTGTCTCCTCGCATGCGCGGGAGAGACGGTGCTCCGATCTCCCCCCGAAGGCCAGCGTAATCGCAGCATCTGACCCGGACATCACGATCAGGTGGGGAGAATTCCCCATTCGCTGCGCCGGCGCAGCCCGGGACCGCTCTGGCTCGGGAGCCGCTCGGGCTCGCGGGGGCGGGCGATCAGACCGTGTCGCGCCCGGCCTGGATGTCGGGGACTGCGGAGCGGATGCCTCTGCGGCGGCCGACCCATACGACGAATGCGGCGACGCCGATGATCGCTGCGGCGATGCCGAGAATGTAGCCGGTGACGCCGAGGTACCCGCCTGGAACGTTGTGGGGGTCGAGGAAGGGATACGGATACCACCAAGACTCGCCTGTCGCCGGCGCGATGATCATGTCCGCGCGGATCAAGGTGTAAACCGCCCACACGATCGGGTAGATCGCGGCGATCAGGACCGTGCTCCACGGCAGTGCCCGCCGGCTCGGGGCGAACAGCACATCGGCCAACAGGAACAGTGGAATGACGACGTGCAGCACCTCGTTCGCCCAGACGACGGTGACGCCCTGTGGAAGTTCGACGTTTCGAAGCAACAGGTTGTAGACGATGCCGGTGACGATCATGTACGTGCTCACGCAGACGAGGAGCACGGCGAACCAGCCCGGTTCGCGTTCTGCTCTGCGCCCGCTCGTCCACGCCAGGATCGCGCCGATCGCCAGGACGATGGCGGCGAGCAGGTTCGACTCGATGGTGAAGAAGCTGAGGAAGTTCGCGGACACTGTCGGCAGATGGCCGCCCCATGCGGTGTCCGCCTCGATGGCGTTCTGAATCGTGCGCGTCAATTGGGCGGCGATCGCCGCGAGCCCGAGCAGCGCTGCGGCAAGACGCGCGTACGGCCACCAGATATTCATGTTTCCTCCGCGCTCACTGTAGCGACCGCGCCAGGGCGCGTGAGGAGCCGGGTGCGTGCAGACGCTGCGTTCGTACTAGGTGATGACCGCCACGCTCACGTCGTACGGCGTCGCCGCATCCGCGTGACGAGAACGCCGAGCAGGCAGAGCGCCCCGCCGATGAACATCATCAGCGTCGGCACCTCGCCGAGGATCATCCACGACATCAGGATCGCGATCGCCGGTACGACATATGTCGTCGCCGACGTCTGACCCGCGGTGCTGCGCTGCAGCACGTACGCCCAGGTGGTGAAGGCGATCGCAGTCGGGAAGATGCCCAGGTACACGACCCACAGGGTCGCATCCAAGGGCGCGGTCTGCAGATCGGCGACCAGGCGACCCGCCCACGGCAGCAGCGCGACGGTGCCTGCGATCGCTCCCAGCCAGGTCAGCGTCGTCGCGTCCACTCCGGAGGTGAGCAGGTGCTTCTGCACCAGCGTGCAACCCGCATACATCACTGCAGCGAGCAGGGCGAGCAGGAGACCGGTGATGTCGAGGCCCGCGCTCGTCGTCGAGTTCATTCCGATCAGCACCACGCCGAGGAAGGCGATCGGAGCCCCGATCAGCAGCGGCCTGGGGAAGCCTTCGCGGAGGAACAGGCCGCTGAAGACGACCACCATGAGCGGGGCGAGATTCACGACCATCGCCGCAGTACCGGCGTCGAGCGTGCGCTCGGCGCTGTTCAGCGCCAGGTTGTAGACGCAGAACCAGCCGACGCCCCACACGATCACCAGCAGCCAGTGTCGGCGCTCGGGGACTCGGATGCCGTGCCGGAGTGCGATGATCGCCAGGGCGACGGTGCCGACGGCCATCCGCAGCAGCGCCAGGGAGCCGGGGTCGAAGTGGGGACCGGCGCCGCGGATGCCGATGAACGCCGAGGCCCACAGCACGACGGTGACGAGAGCAGCGATCAAGGTGAGCGACCCGCGCGAATTCGGCGCAGTGGTGTTCGTCACGTGCGGCGTGGGGCGGATCGGTGCTTCTGGCATGCTCCGATCCTCGCAGTGGCCGCCGACACCGTCGATCGGCCGAAGAGACAACTGCCGTGCTTTTTCCGCCAGCCTCGCCGCCGTCGTTCGCCGCAGGGCGGGGCCGACGGCATCCTCACACCCCTTCGGTAGGATGAAGAGGCCCGTTCGGGCGCAGCTACGAGGCAGAAGACCCAGGGGGTTACCCATGCCAGGAATCGTGATCGTCGGAGTCCAGTGGGGCGACGAAGGCAAGGGCAAGGCGACCGACCTGCTCGGCGACCGCACCGACTGGGTGGTGAAGTTCAACGGTGGCAACAACGCCGGACACACCGTCGTGGTCGGCAATGAGAAGTACGCCCTGCACCTTCTGCCCTCCGGCATCCTCTCGCCCGGCGTCACGCCGGTGATCGGAAACGGCGTCGTCATCGACCCCGAAGTGCTCTTCGATGAGCTCACAGCGCTCTCCGCGCGGGGCATCGATGTCTCCAAGCTCAAGGTGAGCGCGAACGCGCACCTCATCACGCAGTTCCACCGCACCCTCGACAAGGTCACCGAACGCTTCCTCGGAAAGCGCAACATCGGAACCACAGGTCGCGGCATCGGTCCGGCGTACGCCGACAAGATCAACCGCGTCGGCATCCGTGTGCAAGACCTCTTCGACGAGAACATCCTGCGTCAGAAGGTCGAGGGGGCGCTCGATCAGAAGAACCACCTGCTGGTGAAGGTCTTCAACCGTCGCGCGGTGACGGTCGACGAGATCGTCGAGGATCTGCTCTCCTACGCCGAGAGGCTGCGCCCGATGGTCGCAGACACCGGACACCTCATCGACGAAGCGCTGGAGAACGGCGAGGTCGTGGTGTTCGAGGGTGGCCAGGCCACGATGCTCGACATCGACCACGGCACGTACCCGTTCGTCACCTCTTCGACCGCGACCGCGGCGGGCGCAGCATCCGGTTCCGGCATCGGACCGGGCCGGCTCGACCGCATCGTCGGCATCGTGAAGGCCTACACGACGCGCGTCGGCTCCGGTCCGTTCCCGACCGAGCTGTTCGATGAGCAGGGCGACTGGCTGCGCTCGGCCGGCTTCGAGTTCGGCACCACCACCGGGCGTCCGCGCCGGGTCGGCTGGTACGACGCGCCGATCACGCGGTATGCGACCCGCATCAACGGCATCACGGACCTCGTGCTCACCAAGCTCGACATCCTCACCGGCCTCGAGCAGATCCCGGTCTGCGTCGCCTACGACGTCGACGGCGAACGGTTCGACGACGTACCGGTGAACCAGACCGACTTCCACCACGCGAAGCCGATCTACGAATACTTCCCGGGGTGGAGCGAGGACATCTCCACGGCGCGCAGCTTCGAGGATCTGCCCCAGACCGCGCAGGAGTACGTGCTCGCGCTCGAGAAGATGAGCAAGACCCGCATCTCGGTGATCGGCGTGGGGCCGGCTCGCGATCAGGTGATCGTGCGCCACGACCTGCTCGACTGAGACGCGCGCGGCGCGCGGTGGCCCGGTCGGGGGTCATAAGGTGTCGCGGATGGTCGCTAAACCCGGCCGGATGCGGCAGAGTGCGACACCTCTCGGAATGACTGCGCGGGTGGGGTGTCGCAGATGGTCGCTAAACCCGGACGGATGCGACAACGAATGACACCTCGCGGGTTGCGAGACCTGGGATCCAGGCTGCAAGACTCGGGATGCCACACATGAGGAGACGCGCATGACGCAGTTCTGGGTCGGCGGATACGGCGCCGATATGGACGGGGATGCCACCGGGATCGGCCTGTTCGAAGGTGACGAGGGGCGTGAGCCGGACACGCTCGCCTATCGCGGTGCTGTCACGCAGACTGCGTCGCCGTCCTGGCTCGCGCGGCATCCGTCGCTCGATGTCGTATACGCAGCGCTCGAGGGTGACGGTGCGGTGCAGGCGTTCGTCCGCACCGGTCAGTCGACCCTCGCGGCTCTGGGGCGCTCGATCGCTGTCGGCGACTCCGTATGCCATCTCGCCGTCGCTGCGAGCGGTTCGTACCTGATCGCCAGCTGCTATGGCGACGGCCGCGTCGTGCGGGTCGGTCTCGCCACAGACGGTTCGCTCATGAAGCCGACGATCGCGGCTCCTGCGCGCGATCCTTATGACCCGGATGCCGCGCGGAATGCTGTGGAGGACGACCCTGCGCAACCTTCGGCGCAGGAGATCGCGGCAGCGATGTTGCGCAGCGGATCCATGACATTCGAGCAGCCTCCCACCGAAGACGTGGAGCCTCCTCGATCTGGTCTGCTGCTCTTCGACGACGTGCTCGGCTTCAACGCTCCAGCTGCACCGGAATCGGAAGCGGCGGCCGAAGAGGAGGATCAACCCGACCGTGTCTCGCACGCGCACGCCGCAGCGTTCCTGCCGGACGGCCGCATCGCGACCACCGACCTCGGTTTCGATCTCGTGCGCATCTGGCGCCCCGTGGCGGGTGGCCTGACGCTGGACCACGAGATCGTGCTGCCGCACGGCACAGGACCGCGGCACATGGTCGCGCACCCGAGCGGACACCTCCATGTGGTGACCGAGTACTCCTGCGAGATCTTCACCCTCGCCGTGCAGCCGGATGGCCGATGGGCGCTCGCAGCCGCGACCTCGGTGACGCCGGCCGCACAGATCGGCGCCGACTTCCCTGCCGAGCTCGCCCGGTCCCGTGACGGTGCGACCCTTTACACGGCACTGCGCGGCAGCAACACGATCGCGGCGCTCCGGGTGCGCGGTGCCGGCGAGAGCGTCGAGCCTCTCGCGCTCGCCGAGTCCGGGGTGGACTGGCCGCGTCACCACCTCGTCCATGACGGCGCACTGCTCGTCGCCGGGCAGCGCTCGAACGAGATCAGCGTGCTCGACCTCGATGACCGCACGGGTGCACCCCGCAGCATCCGTCACCGGGCGTCGGTGCCAGCACCGACCAGCATCCTGCTGGCCTGATCCGCGGCGAGCCCGCTCACTCGGCCGCCGGCGCTCCCGTCTTCAGCCTCCGCTGCGTCCGGAGAGCTCGCCGATCGTGAGCTTGCGGTACTTGTCGCCATCCAATCGCGGCATGTTCATCTCCTCGTGACACCGTCCGCTTGACCTAAACCATAGTTGAGGTTCTAACGTCAGGGGAATGACAACGGAAACAGGAGAGGTGCGGACCGCCCCGTCCACCGCACCGGGCATCATGAGCGGCACGTTCCTCTGGATCACCATCGGTGCGTGCGCACTCGTGTTCCTCGGGGCGTTCGAGTCGCTGGCGGTCACGACGGTGATGCCGGTGGTGAGCGATGATCTCGGCGGCGAGCGGCTGTACGCGCTCGCCTTCGCCGGTCCACTGGCCACCGGAGTCATCGGCATGGTCGCCGCGGGGAACTGGGCGGACCGTCGCGGACCGACGGCTCCTCTCTACACGTCGGTCGTCGCATTCGTCGCCGGTCTGCTCATCGCCGGGCTCGCGCCGAGCATGGAGATCCTCGTCGCAGGGCGCTTCGTGCAGGGGCTGGGAAGCGGGGCGATGATGGTGGCGCTCTACGTCGTCGTGGCCAGGGTGTATCCGCAGGACAAGCATCCGGCGATCTTCGCCGCGTTCGCCGCAGCGTGGGTCGTGCCGTCGCTGATCGGGCCGACGATCGCCGCCGTGGTGACGGATCTCTGGAGCTGGCACTGGGTGTTCCTCGGCGTCGTCGCGCTCGCCCTCGCCGCTCTGCTCATGGTGGTGCCGGCGCTCCGGGGAATGTCAGGTGGCGTCGACCCCTCTGCGCCCTGGGCGCTCGGCCGGCTCGGCTGGTCGGTGCTCGCGGCACTCGCCGTGCTCGCTCTGAACCTCGTGGGCGACCTTCCCGGCGTCGGACCGGTGCTCGCGGCCGTCGCCGTCGTCGTCGCGCTGATCGCGGTGCGGCCGCTGGTGCCGAGGGGCACCCTGCGGTCACGCAGAGGTCTGCCGTCGGTCATCCTCGTCCGCGGGCTCGTGGCGGGCGCGTTCTTCGGGACGCAGGTGTACGTGCCGTACCTGCTCACGGATCGGTACGCGCTCACGCCCACCCTCGCCGGGCTCGCATTGACGGGCGGCGCGCTGGCATGGTCGACGGCGTCGACGGTTCAGGGTCGGATGGGCGCTCGGCTGTCGAACGTGATCGCGCTGCGGATCGGAACAGCGCTGGTACTTATCGGCATCGCACTCGTGCTGACCATCGCGGCTTTCGGATGGAATGTCCTTGTCATCGCTGCGGCGTGGATCGTCGCAGGAGCGGGGATGGGCCTCATGAGCCCCAGAAGCAGCGTGCTGACGCTCTCGCTCTCGACGCCGGCGAACCAGGGATTCAACAGCGCCGCCATGACGGTCGCCGATTCATTCGGCAGCGCGATGGTGCTCGCCATCACCGGAACGCTGTTCGCCGCGCTGGCGACCACCGCGGATCCTTTCATCGCCGTGTTCGCGCTGACGGTGGTGATCGCCGTGGTCGCCACGATCCTCGCCTCGAGGGTCGTCGACGTTCGGGCACACGAGGAGGCCGCAGCATGAGGGCGGTCATCCAACGCGAGTTCGGCGGCCCGCAGGTTCTCGTCGTTGAAGACGTCGATCTGCCTGAGCCTGCGGAAGGCGAGGTCCGTGTGCGCGTCGCCGCTGCGGGTGTGCACGCCGTGGACACGAGCATCCGGCAGGGCGACGTCCCGCTCTCGATGCCTCGGCCCGCACTCCCCATGACACCCGGTCGCGAGGTCGCCGGCACGGTGGATGCGGTGGGGCCCGATGTCGACACGTCGCTGATCGGCACGCGAGTGGTCGCGCACGTCGGTCTCCGCAGCGGCGGATACGCCGAGTTCGCCATCGCACCGGCTCCCGCGCTGCACACGGTGCCGGACGGTGTGCCCTTCGCCCAGGCAGTCGCGGCGATCGGCACGGGACGCACGGCGCAGCTCGTTCTGGAGGATGCGCGGGTGCAGCCGAACGACGTCGTCATCATCCCCGGGGCATCCGGCGGTCTCGGAAGTCAGCTCGTGCAGCTCGCACTCTCGATCGGGGCCGTGGTCGTGGCGCTGTACGGAGGCGAGGCCAAGCGCGCGGTCGTGGAAGGGCTGGCCCCGGATGCCGAGCGGCTGTTCGCCCTGGATGCCATGGACGAGTCGTGGCCCTCGCAGATGGCCGAGCTGCTCAAGGAACGCGAACCGTCACTCCTGATCGATGGAGTGGGCGGCACGACCGGCCGCGCGGCCTTCGAGACCCTCGGCCGCGGTGGGCGCGTCGTGATCATCGGATGGTCGAGTGGAGAGGCCGTGCGGATCGACACGGACGACCTCGTGAATCGCTCATTGACCGCGACGGTTCCGTTGGGGAGGCCGGTCCCACAGCTGCGGGAGTTGGAGACTCGTGCGCTCGCCGCTGTGGCGGACGGACGCGTGACTCCGCCGGTCGACGAGTATCCGCTCGAGCGTGCGCCGGATGCACATGCCGCGATCGAGCGACGCCGTCAGCGAGGCAAGGTCGTACTGATCCCGTGACGTGGCCGCGGACGGCACACCTGCAGGGTCGATGCACGGATGCAGGGCGAAACGCCGGGGTTCGAACCTGCGTCCGTACTTTCTCCCTACAGGTGTACCCCGGGCGGGAACAACCCCGATGACATCGCGTTGAACTTCCGAGAGACTGGTGCCGTACCGGTTCCGACGGAAGGCGACGACATGCCAACGGATGAATACGACCTGATAGTCCTCGGCGGCGGCCCCGTCGGCGAGAACGTCGCGGATCGGGCGGTGCAGGGCGGACTCACCGCGATCATCGTCGAGAGCGAACTCGTGGGTGGCGAATGCTCGTACTGGGCGTGCATGCCTTCCAAGGCGCTGCTGCGGTCAGCACAGGCGCTGCGCGCGGCACAGCACGTGGCCGGCGCCGCCGAAGCCGTCACCGGAGCCCTCGACGTTCGAGCCGTGCTCGCCCGCCGCAACTCGTTCACCAGCGACTGGTCGGATGACGGTCAGGTCGGCTGGCTGCAGTCCGCCGGCATCGATCTGGCCCGCGGTCACGGCCGCATCACCGGCCCGCGTGAAGTCACCGTGACGGCCGACGACGGCACCACGACGGTGCTGAAGGCGCGTCACGCTGTGGCGATCAGCACTGGAACGGATGCTGCGATCGCCCCGATAGACGGGCTCGCGGATGCTGCGCCCTGGACGAGCCGCGAGGCGACGAGCGCGCAGGAGATCCCGACATCCCTCGCCATCATCGGCGGTGGTGTCGTCGCTGTCGAGATGGCCACCGCCTATGCGGGCCTCGGCGCCGAAGTCACGCTGATCGCGCGCAGCGGCCTGCTCGGCAACATGGAACCCTTCGCCGGCGAGCTCGTCGAGAAGGGGCTGCGAGAGCTCGGCGTCGACATCCGCACGAACACCGGCACCACCCGCGTCACGCGCGACGAGGTTGGGGTGACCGTGACGCTCGACGACGGCACGAACATCGTCGCCGCGGAAGTGCTCGCCGCAACAGGACGCACCCCGCGCAGCCGTGACATCGGGCTCGAGACTGTCGAACTGGAGCCGGGGAAGTACATCGAGACGGATGACACGCTCCGCGTACTCGGCAGCGACTGGCTGTATGCCGTCGGCGACATCAACGGTCGGGTGCTGCTCACTCACCAGGGCAAGTACCAGGCCAGGGCCGCAGGCGACGTGATCGCCGCGCGCGCGAACGGCGGCGACGTCGACGATGCCGCGTGGGGGCGCCATGTCGCCACGGCAGACCACGCCGCGGTGCCGCAGGTCGTGTTCGGAGAACCGGAGATCGCGTCGGTAGGGCTCACCGAGCAGGCCGCGAAGGAGGCCGGATATCAGACCCGTGTGATCGATCAGGATCTCGGAGCCATCGCCGGATCCAGCCTCCGCGAGGACGGATACAGCGGGCAGGCGCGCATGGTCGTCGACATCGATCGTGACGTCATTCTCGGCGTCACGTTCGCCGGTCCGGATGTCGCTGATCTGCTGCAGGCGGCGACCGTCGCGATCGTCGGCGAAGTGCCGATCTCGCGGCTGTGGCACGCGGTGCCCGCCTACCCGACGGTCAGCGAGGTCTGGTTGCGGCTGCTGGAGCAGTACGGACGCGATTCCGCCTGAGGCCCATCCCGGCAGCATTCCATCCATCCGGCCTTCGGCTCCGAACAGCCGAAGAATATGCGCAATATGTCCGAGCCTTCCCATACGCTCGAAACCGAATCTGAGGAGACATGACCATGAAGGCTGTACTCGCAGGAACCGTGATCGCCGAAGCCGACGAGAGCGAACTCATCTCGATCGAAGGCAACTGGTACTTCCCGCTCACCTCGGTGACGCAGGGAGTGCTCGTAGAGAGCCCGACGCCGTACACCTGCCCCTGGAAGGGCGAAGCGCAGTACTACTCGCTGCAGGTCGACGGCCAGACCCATGCCGATCAGGCCTGGGGTTACCCGAATCCGTACCCGACCGCCTTCGAGCGGCTCGGCAAGGACATCTCGGGACACATCGCGTTCGGGCCTGAGGTAGAGGTCGGATCATAGTCCGGGCAACGGAAGCAGGGCACGCATGATCGAGTTCCGTTCTGTCTCGAAGCGATTCCCCGGCGGCGCGCTCGCCGTCGAGGACTTCAGCCTCGTGCTGCCGTCGCGAAAGACCACGGTGTTCGTCGGATCATCCGGGTGCGGCAAGACGACCCTGTTGCGCATGATCAACCGCATGGTCGAACCGAGCAGCGGCGACGTCGAGATCGACGGCGAGAGCGTGCTCGACAAGAACCCGGTGACGTTGCGGCGCAGCATCGGCTACGTCATGCAGAACTCCGGCCTCATGCCGCACTTCACGGTGATCGACAACGTCGCCACGGTGCTGCGTCTGACAGGCACTTCGAAGAAGGAAGCGCACGAGCGCGCCCGTACGCTTCTCGACACCGTCGGACTCGACCGCGCGCTCGCGGACCGCTACCCGAGCCAGCTCTCCGGTGGTCAGCAGCAGAGAGTCGGAGTGGCACGCGGCCTCGCGGCCGACCCGAACATCCTGCTCATGGACGAGCCGTTCGGCGCCGTCGACCCGATCGTGCGAGCCGATCTGCAGCAGGAGCTGATCCGCCTGCAGGTCGAGCTCGACAAGACCGTCGTCTTCGTCACGCATGACATCGATGAGGCGTTCCTTCTCGGCGATCAGGTGGTCATCCTCGACAAGGGCGCCCGCATCGTGCAGGTCGGCAGTCCGAGCGAGATCATCGAGAACCCCGCCGACGACTTCGTCGCAGCGTTCATCGGCGCGGAGCGCGGCAGGCGAGCCCTGCGCATCAAACAGACCCCGCGTGGCCGGGTCGTCGTCGACTCAGAGGGCCGCACGCAGGGCGCGCTCGTCGACGACGAGGCTCCGTCGAACGCGACGTCCGATGTACGCGCCGAGGGGGCCGGCACCTCGTGAACTGGATCGCCGACAACATCGGCCTCATCCTCGAACTGACGCTCGCGCACCTCTGGCAGAGCGCGATACCGATCGTGCTCGGCTTCTTCCTGTCGCTGCCGCTCGGGTGGGTGGCATGGCGCTACCGCTTGGTGAGGGGTCCGGTGATCATCCTCACCGGTCTGCTCTACACGATCCCCTCGCTCGCCCTGCTGATCCTGCTTCCCGCAGTGCTCGGACTGTCGACGCGCAGCCCGGCGAACCTGATGATCGGACTCACGATCTATGCGATCGCGATCCTCGTCCGCGCCGTCGCCGACGGTCTCGACTCGGTCGATCCGGCGATCCGCCAATCCGCGACAGCGGTCGGCTACGGCGGGCTCCGCAGATTCTGGACGGTGGACTTCCCGCTCGCCGCACCAGTGATCCTCGCCGGTCTCCGGGTGACGGCCGTGAGCACGATCTCGCTGGCCACCGTGGGAATCCTCGTAGGGGTGGAGAACCTCGGTTACCTGTTCACGAACGGCCTGCAGCGACGCATCATCGCCGAGGTGTTCGCCGGTGTCATCGCCGTCGTGGTGATCGCCCTCATCATCGACCTGATCCTTCTTCTCGCCGGGCGCGCCCTCATGCCGTGGACCCGTGCGGTGAAGACGCCAGACGCCGCACGCCGCCCCGCACGTATCGTCAGGGCCGCCGCATGAACCTCTTCGCCGACGCGTTCGCCTGGCTGTTCTCCCCCGAGCGGCTGGAGGGGCAGTATGCGCTGCCCATCCTGCTCGGTCAGCACCTGTTCTACACGGTCGTCTCAGTGCTGATCGCGGCAGTCATCGCCGTTCCGGCCGGCTGGCTCATCGGGCACACGGGCCGCGGGCGCGAGGTGGCCGTCGCGATCTCCGGTGCGGCCCGCGCGGTGCCGTCGTTCGGTCTCATGGTGCTGCTCGTGCTGCTGCTGGGCGTACTGCGTGTGCCGGAGGCCGCGACGATAACGTTCGTACTGCTGGCGATCCCGTCTCTGCTTGCCGGCGCCTACACAGGCCTCGAGGCCATCGACCGTCGCGTGATCGACGCCGCCCGGGCCACCGGCATGACCGAGTGGCAGATCTTCTGGAAGGTCGAAGTCCCGCTCGGGCTGCCTCTGCTCGTCGGTGGTCTGCGCGCCGCGACGCTGCAGGTGATCGCGACGGTCACCATCGCCGCGTACGTCAACCTCGGCGGACTCGGCTGGCCGATCATCCAGGGCATTCCCCTGCGCCGGTTCGACCAGGTGCTCGGTGGCGCGATCCTCGTCGCGGTGCTCGCGCTGATCGCCGACATGCTGCTCGCACTCGCCCAGCGGGCTGCTGTCCCCGCCGGCATCCGCGCAGCCGCACCCCGTTCCCAGACGCCGCGCGCAGCCCGCCGCGCAGCATCCGCCGCAGCCTCAACCACTTGACCAGCACTCCCCACCAAGAGAGGAACATCATGTTCACCGCACGAAAGTCACGCCTCGCCCTCATCGGCGGCATCGGGCTCGCAGCCTCGCTCGTGCTCGCCGGCTGCGCCAGCAGCAACCCGCTGGACACCCCCACCGAAGACGGCGGCGAGAGCGCCGGCTCCGACACCATCGTCATCGGATCGCAGGCCTACTACTCCAACGAGATCATCGCGGAGATCTACGCCCAGGCGCTCGAGAGCGCCGACTTCGAGGTCGACCGGCAGTTCAACATCGGTCAGCGCGACGCGTACATCCCGGAGTTGGAGTCCGGCGCGATCGACCTCTTCCCCGAGTACACCGGCAACCTGCTGGAGTTCTACGATGACTCGGCCGACGTGACCAGCCCTGAGGACGTCTACGCGGCGCTCCAGGACGCACTGCCCGAGGGGCTGACGGCGCTCGACTACTCCGAGGCCAGCGACCAGGACACGTACACGGTCACCAAGGAGTTCGCCGAGGCGAACAGCCTCACCACGATCGCCGACCTCGCGAGCGTCAGCGAGAAGCCGACGATCGGTGGCGCACCGGAATTCGAGCAGCGTCCGTACGGACCGGCAGGAGCCAAGGAGGTCTACGGCGTCGACCTGGCCTTCTCCGCCACCGGCGACACGACGCTGGAGGCGTTGCTGGCCGGCGAGATCCAGATCGCCGACATCTACACCGCCGACCCTGCCTTCGAGACCGAGGAGATCGTCGCGCTCGAAGACCCGGAGAACCTCATCCTGGCATCGAACGTGGTGCCGATCGCCTCGAGCGACCTGACCGATGAGGCTGCCGACGTCATCAACGCGGTCAGCGCCGCGCTCGGCGCCGATGACCTGGTCGCGCTCGGCGTGCAGAGCACGGTGGACGAGATGTCGCCGGAGGACATCGCGACTCAGTGGCTGACGGACAACGACCTGCTCTGATCACACAGGAGCTGAATACGCAGGATCGAAAGGGCCTTCCGGCGTGAGTCGGGAGGCCCTTTCTGCGTGCGATGCGCGGGACTGAGACAATGGAGCCCATGGCTATGGACTCATCCGCATGATCTCGAAGCGCGATCTCGCTCAACGGCTCGACATCCCCCTCGAGATGGTCGACCGTCACGGACTCGGAGACGGCGTGAGCGAGGCCGAGTTCGCGGCGCTCGAGCAGGATCCGCCTGCATGGCTCGTCCAGTCCCGAGCGAACCGCAAGAAGGGGGCGCGCCCGGTCTGGGCCACTCTGACCTGCGACGTGTGCGGGTACACCGAGACGGCCAGGCCCAAGAAGTGGTGGCCGGAGTTCACCTATCTGAGCTGCAGCCACCACCCGCTCACCGACCTTCCGAAGCCGGCGCCAGGTCACCATCGTGGTGAGTTCGACGGCGTCGGAAGCCGGTTCGTCGGGTTCGTCGATCAGTCGATCGACGGCGTCTAGACCCTGGAGTCCTGACGCGGTACCCAGATCTTCTTGATGATGATCAGGATGGATGCCGTGACCGGCACCGCCACGAGCGCCCCGAGCAGTCCGAGCAGGGTGCCGCCGACGAGGGCGCCGATGACGACGAGTGAGCCGGGGATAGAGATCGCCCTGTTCATCACGCGCGGCGTCAGGAAGTACGACTCGAACTGCATGTAGATGAGGTAGATCACGGCGAACACGAGCGCGAAGACGATGTTGTCGCCGAACAGCGCGATCCCTGTGCCGATCACCCAGAAGAGCACCGAGCCGACGAGAGGGATCAGCGTGATGAGGAAGGCGACGACCGCGAGCAGCAGCGGGAACGGCAATCCGAGCACCGTGTACAGGAGCAGCACCACCATCGCGTTGATGAATGCCAGAGTCACCATGCCCATGACGTAGCCGCCGACGGAGTCGGTGATCTGGGTGCTGATGATGTCGGCGTTGGCGCGGTCGCGCGCCGGCACGAGACGGAGCATCGCGGTCTTGATCCCTGGCAGCGTCGCGACGAAGTAGATGATGAGCACCAGGACGATGACCGCGCCGGAGATGCCGTTGGCGATGGATGCGCCGACCTGAAGGGCGCCGCCGCCGATCGCGGCGATGTTGCCCGGGTCGGTGAGGAAGCCCTGCACATCTCCCACGAGCGACTCGAACTGGTCGCCGAACTGATCTTCCAGTGTCGCGTAGAGATCGCTGCTCTGGAAGTCCGCGATCATGCCGGGAACGTCCTTCACGAACGACGTGATCTGCGCCACGACGACGGGGACGATGGCCCAGATGATCAGACCAAGGGCGATGATGAGTCCGAAGAGCACGATCACGACGCCCCATGCGCGACTCAGTCCGCGACGCTCGAGGAAGCGGACAGCAGGGTCGAGGCCGAGGGCGGCGAACAACGCGAGTGCGATGTAGATGATGACCGTGGACAGGTTCGACAGCGCGAGCCCGAGCAGGATCGCGGCGAGCCCGCCCAGCGTGACGAGGAAACCGAAGACGAACGGGCGCTCGATGCGCGTCCAGAACGAGCGATTCGACGGCACCGGCTCGACGACCGGCTTCGGCGTGATCTCGGGATCCGCCGGCGCCTCCGCCTTGGCGGCCTTCTGCTTCTTCTGCTTCACCTTCGTCGTGACCTCCGACCGCCGGGTCACCGGCACCTCGGCGCCGGTCGTGTCGTCGGTTGCCGAGGGCTCGTCGGTGCTCATGCGCCCACTCTAAGGTGTGAAAACCCGCCCGACGGGAGCCGCTCCCTGACCCCGTCGCGATATCGTCGTACCTGCGACCAGGAGGAGACACATGACCGACGCCGAAGACGCCAACGCCGAGTTGCTGCGACTGCGTGGCAGCATCGACAACATCGACGCCGCTCTCATCTACATGCTCGCCGAGCGGTTCCGCGCCACTCAGCAGGTCGGCATCCTCAAGGCGGACCACGAAATGCCCGCCTCCGACCCGAAGCGCGAAGAGCAGCAGGTCGCCCGTCTGCGCGCGCTCGCCGAGGAGGCCCACCTCGACCCCGAGTTCGCCGAGAAGTGGTTCAACTTCGTGGTCGCCGAAGTCATCCGCCACCACACCGAGGCAAAAGAAGGACGCTGACCAGATGACTCAGCCGGTGATCGACGACAGCGACGCACGCTTCCGGCTCGGGATCATCGGCCATGGGACGTGGCCGTCCAATTACCTCATCCCCGGTGCGCGGCAATTGAGCGACGTCGACCTCGTCGCCGTGTGCGGTCGGGATTCCACTCGGGCGGCCGACTTCGCCGACGCGCACGGCATTGCGCGCTCCTATGACTCGATCGAGCGGATGCTGGCGGCTGAGGATCTCGACGGCGTGATCATCGCGACTCCTCCACGTCACCACGAGTCCGCCGTGCGTGCCGTCTCCGGCGGCACAGCAGCCGTACTCTGCGAGAAACCCCTGGCGCTGGACGTGGACAGCGCACGTCGCATCCGCGATCTGCTCGCGGACCGACCGGCGCTCACCGGGTTCACACTGCGATGGCAGCCGCTGTTCCGCGCACTCCGCGGCGTGATCAGCGAAGGCGTCGTCGGCGCGGTTCAGCACGTACGCATCCGCTACGTCCAGTCCTCCGCCGCGACGCCGGCGCGGGAGTGGGACTGGCACTTCGACGCCGCCGACGAGCCGCTCGGCGTCGTCTCAGACCTCGGTCCGCACGCCATCGACCTCGTGCGCTGGATGGTCGGCGACGTGACGCATGTGACCGCATTCGCCCGGACGACGATCTCCGAACGAGAGGACCCCGGCTCGGGCGGACGCCGCCAGGTGACCAATCACGACGACGCGGATGTGCACTTGAGTGCTGAGTCGGGCGCGACGGTGTCGTTGACGATCAGTCGCGTCGCACCGGATGTCGGTGTGGCCGGCGGGATCACGATCGAGGTCCTCGCTGGCGAAGGATGGATCAGGGTCGACTCCAACGAGGCGGATGTCGTGATCGGCACGGCATCCGGAATCCGACGCCGGCCCGTTCCGGTGAAGTCATTTCTCGACGGCGCCGGCGCGCAGATCAGAGACTTCGTCCGCATCTCCCGCGGTGAGCATGGGGACGCACTGCCGAGCATCGACGACGGCTATCAGGCCCAGTGCGTGATGGATGCCATCGCGCGATCGCTCGATGCGCGCGAGACCGTTCCGGTCAGACGGTGATCACGCGACCGGTCACGAGTCCCTCCACGGACAGCCGGTAGGCTCGGCCGATCTCGGCATCGGTCACCGGGCGCTGACCCGCGAACAGGGAATGGTATCCGGGCGAGTTCTCCAGCACGTTCGGCGAGACGGCGTTGATGCGGATGCCGCGTGGCGCTTCTGCGGCGGCGGTGACGACGAACGATTCCACGGCGCCGTTGGCGGCGGCTGCCGCAGCACCGGTCGCGATCGGCTCACGGGCGAGCACGCCCGAGGTGAGCGTGATGGATCCGTTGTCGCGCACATGATCCAGGCCCGTGCGCACGACGTCGATCTGCGACAGCGCCTTCGACGTGAACGCGGTGAGGTAGTCGTCACGGGTCAGCTCGGTGAGGTGCGCGAACGGGACGGATCCGGATGCGACGACCACGGCATCCACTTCGCCGACCTTCTCGAACAGCGCGCGCACCGATGGCGGATCCGTGACGTCGACTGTCCATTCGCTGCCGCGCGACGCGCGAAGCACTTCGTGCCCGCCCGATTCGAGTGCCGCGCTGACGACGCTGCCGATGTGTCCGGTTGCTCCGATGACCAGGATGCGCATGGGCTCGAGCCTATCGAAGCCCCCGCGCGCGGTCGGCGCCGCTCCCGTGGGAACGGCGCCGACCCCGCTAGAGCGCGGACCCTACTTCGAGGTTCCCTGCGACACCGATCCCTGCAGTTGACGCTGGAAGAAGATGTACACGATCAGCACCGGGACGATCGTGATGATCACGGCGGCGAACATCTCGCCGAAGTCGAGCGCGTATCCCGCCGATGAGGCGTAGGACGCCATGCCCTGGGACAGGACGTACTTGCTCTTGTCGGTGTTCAACGAGATCGGCAGGAGGAACTGGTTCCACAGTCCGAGGAAGTTCATGATCGCCACGGCGGCCATTCCCGGCTTCGCCATGGGCAGCATCACCTGGAAGAACGTCCGCCACTCGCTCGCACCGTCGACGTACGCGGCCTCCTGGATCTCGTACGGCAGCGACTTGAAGAACGAGAACAGGAAGAACACCGTGAACGGCAGCGCGAACGCGACGTACGTGATGATCAGGCCGGGCAGTGTGTTCAACAGTCCCATGCCCTGCAGGATGAAGAACAGCGGGACGATCGCGAGGAACACCGGGAAGGTGAGACCGGCGAGCATCAGGTAGTAGATCACCCGGCTTCCCGGTACCGAGAAGCGTGCCAGCACATACGCGCACATCGAGCCCAGCACCATCACCAGCACGAGCGAGACGCCCACGACGATGACCGTGTTGATGAACATGCCGCCGAAGTTGTTCCCCACCCAGGCGTTGATGTAGTTGTCGAAGTTCCAGTCCGCCGGAAGACCGAACGGCGATGCGAAGATCTCCTTCGTGGTCTTGAAGGAGCCGATGAGGGTCCACAGCATCGGCATGATCACGACGAGTGACCAGATGACCAGGACGACGTGGGATGCGCCGCCGACAGCTTTGTCGCTCGTGGTGGACTTCGTGGAACTCGGCCGAGTGCCCGACTTCCGATCGATCGTGACGGCGGCCCGTGTGTCCACGCTCATGAGCGTCCTCCTTCGTCCTTGCCGCCGATGAGGCGGAAGATGCCGATCACGATGGCGGCGAACAACAGGGTGATCACTGCGAGGACGACGCCCATCGCGCTCGCCATGCCGAACTGCCCCTTCTCGAAGGCGGTGCGGAACAGGTACTGGCTCATCACCAGCGTGCTGTTGCCCGGGCCGCCGGTGGAGTTGAGGCCGGCCATGTACACGAAGGCGTCCAATGCGAGGATCCCGAGGTAGATGTAGGCCGTCTGCACGTTGTCGCGGATCTGAGGGAGGACGATCGACGTGACGGTGCGGAACCGGCCTGCTCCGTCGATGCGCGCGGCTTCAAGAGTCTCCCCTGGGATCCCTTTGATGGCGGCGATGAACAGCACCATGTAGAAGCCGACCATGCTCCAGACGATCACGAAGATCGTCGCGCCCATCGCTGTGCGCGCATCGCCGAGCCATGCGAAGTCGTTCGTGTCGATGCCGAACACGCCGAGAAGACCGTTCAGCAGTCCGCTGGGCGTGTAGATCATGTTCCACAGGATCGCGATCACGATCGCGGGGATGACGTACGGGAAGAACGACACCACTCGGTAGAAGCTCGAGCCCTTCAGCCCTCGCACCTGACCATGGCTGGGGCCGCCGACCGTGATCATGCTCGCGAAGATCAGGGCGATCACGATGGTGATCAGCGGGACGACGATCGCCAGCAGGATGTTGTTGCCCATCGCCTGCAGGAAGGTCGGGTCCTGGAACAGCCTCACGAAGTTGTCGACGCCGACGAAGTCCATGTTCGGCGAGAAGCCGGTCCAGTTCGTCATCGCGTAGTACACGGCCTGGATGAACGGCGAGATGACGAAGATCAGGAAGATCGCGACGGGGAGACCGAGGAACACCAACAGGAATGACGCGTAGTCGAACGACATCCTGCGCCGAAGGCCCGCACGGGGCGCCTTGCGGCGTCCCGTGCGGGCGGTGACGACGGCGCTGGTGTCCAGCGCCACGTCGAGACCGGGAGCACTGAGGCTCATTTGATCTCGATCTTCTCGATGGAACTGTCGTTGCGGATCTTGTCGGTGAGGTCCTGCAGCTGCTTCGTGATGTCGGCGACCGACATCTTGCCGTCGAGGAACGAGTTCCAGATCGGCAGCTGGTCGGAGTTCATGCCGTAGAGGTTGAACGACTTGATCGTGAACATGCCCGTCCCGGCGGCCGCGATCATCTCGACCTGCGACACGAGCGCCGTCGAGCCGAATCCGTCCTCGGGAACGATGTCCTTGACGACGGTCGGAGCGAGCTTCTCCTTCGAGAACGCCGACGCCGCCTCCTTCGAGAGCATCGTGCGCAGCAGTTCCTTGCCGCCGGCCGGGTTCTTCGCCTTGGAGGGGACGATGAACGGCTCGCCGGCCTCGGCCCGCATGTAGCCGGCCGGGGTGGTGGCGTTGTCGTCGAGCGGCATCTCGCGCACGCCCATCATCTGGAAGTTCTCCGCGGTCGTCTTCTTCATCTCGTTCTCGATCCACGAGCCCGAGGGGTACAGCAGCGCCTCCTGGTCGAGACTCCACTGCGACTGGGCCTGCGTGAACTGCGTTCCACCGCCGCCCGGCTTGACGTAGCCGGCCTGGATGAGCTCGTGCAGGATCGTGAGGATGGACTGCAACGTGGGATGCGACCAGCAGCCCTCCTCCAGGTTCTCCAGCGGCAGGCGCACCTCGTCACCTGACTGGATGACGGCGGAGTCGACGACGAACGTCTGGTAATAGGTCGCCGCTTCCTTGCCCCACAGGAACAGGTACTTGCCCTGTGCCTTCGCGGCCTCGCCGAGAGCCTTCAGATCCTGCCAGGTGGTCGGCGGCTCCCAGCCGTTCTCTTCGAACAGGCTGCCCGAGTACCACAGGCCGTACGTGGTGAACACGTAGTTGAGCGCCGCGAACTTGTCACCGAAGGTGCCCGGCGCCTTCACACCGTCGAACAGCGTGTCGGCGATCTTCTTGCCTTCGAGGTTCTCCGACTCGAGCACATCGCTGAGGTCTTCGAGCTGATCGAGGATCGTGTTCCAGCCGATCGAGTTCGCGCCGGAGTTGTCGACGAGGTCAGGCGGGTTGCCTCCGACGAACCGGGGCTGCAGCTCCTGCGCGATCTTGGTGGAGGCGGAGACCTTTGCGGTGACGCCGTCCAGGCCCTTGTTGCCCGCCATGATCTTGGCGGCGTTCTCGACGTAGTCGACACCGTAGCCGCCGTCGAAGATGACGGCGTCGACCTCGGTGTTGGCCGCGACGCCGAACGGGTTGTCAGCAGTGACTTCACCCTTGGTGCCGCCGCCGCCTCCTCCGCCGCCCGGTGCCGCGCAGGATGCGAGGGACATGCCAAATGGCAGCAGCAGCGCCGTCGCTGCCGCGCCGCGCAACAGGTTGCGGCGGCTGATGGAGGTTTGTGTGAGTTCCATCTTCGTACCTTTCGTTGTGGTGTTCGGGTTCAGTTGGACGAGGCGCCGATCAGGCTCCCCGACGGATGCGGCCGCGATAGCGGTCTTCGAGGACGGAGTTGTGCTCATCGCCGCCGGGGATGTTCGCGGAGATGTACATCGGGGGAGTGTCGCCGCGTTCGGCGATGGTGCGTGCCACCCCGAGCGTGAGCAACTGGGCGATGTACGCGGCGGTGATCGACGAGATCGCCCCGGCGCCGATGCCGCCGGGGATCTCGAGCGTCGTGTCACCGTACGGGGCGAGATTGTCGATCACGATGTCGGCGATGTCGGCGAGACGCTTGCCGGACGGATGCTTCGGTTCGACGCGCATGGTGTGCTCCATGCTCGTCACGGCGATCACGCTGTGACCGCGCTCCTTCGCCCACAGCGCTGCCCCGACGATCGAGCCGTTGACACCGGAGTTCGAGGCGATCATGAAGACGTCGCCATCGCCGACCGGAACAGTCGCCATCAGCTCGTCGACGAGCCAGGGCTCGCGCTCCAGCGCACTGGTCAGCACGTCGACCTGACGATCCCCGTGCATCACGAGGTCGCGCAGGGCGAACTTGTTGGTCGGGATCAGCCCGCCCGCCCTGCCGGAGATCTCCATTGCGAAAGCCTCGGAATGGCCCGTGCCGAAGGCGTGGATCACTCCACCGGCGTCGAGGGCCGCGACCAGGAGGTCGATCGCCGGGGAGAGCGCGCCGGCTTCGGCACCCGCGGTGAGGCGAGTGAGGCGCTCGTTGGCCTCACGGAACAGGTCTGACGGTGTCGCGGTCAACTGGCTGCCTCCTGGACTTCCGAATGAGCCTGGGCTTCCGAATGAGCCTGGGCTTCCGAATGAGCCTGGGCCGAACGCGAGTTGACCGTTCGGGGTCGGCGGTGCGCCGAGACGGCCGTCGCGGTGGCGGCGAGCCGCCTCGTGGCGGGATCGAACATCTGCTGTGCGATGAGCAGGTAGAGCAGATCGATCACGAAGAGCTGAGAGTGCTTCACCGACATGTCGTCCGGGCGCAGGTAGCCCACGGGTGCCGCGGTGGTTATCGACACATCGGCCACGTCTGCGATCCAGCTCTCGTCGTCGTGGGTGATCGCGACGGTGAGCGCGCCGACCGCCCCGGCCTGCGCGAGCATCTGCACGGTCTCGTTGGTCTGCCCCGTACTGGAGACGCCGATCGCGACCGAGCTGTCGTCCTGCAGGACGGCGCTGGCGAGGCCGTCGTGCACATCCGACCAGGCGTGCGAGTTGATTCCGATGCGGTGCATCCTGCGCTGGAACTCCTGGGCGATCCCTGCGCTGCCGCCGAGGCCGTAGATGTCGACGTGGCGACTTGCGGTGATCGCCCGCGCGGCAAGGCCGACAGCATCCAGGTCGATGCCCTCCCGCGTGGTCTCGAGGCCGCTCACGTGCACATTGAGCAGCGTGCGCAGGATCTTCTCCGGCGAATCCGTCGGCTCGAACTCGGCGCCGATGTCCGTGATCCAGGCGTGCTCTGCGGAGGCATGTCCGAGTTCGGTCGCGATCGCGACGCGGAACTGCGTGTAGCCCGCGAAGCCGAGCGAGCGGCAGAAACGGGTGACGCTCGCAGGCGAGCTGCCCGCCCGCTCAGCGAGTTCCGTGATCGTCAGCTCTGCGGGCGTGGTCGGGTGCGAGATCACGAGATCGGCGATCTTCGACAGCGCAGCCGGCATGGCATGACGACGCTCGGCTATGCGACCGACGATCGCGCCATTGCCGGTGTTCATACTGCGTGGCACCATTGCCTCCAGAACTCACCGCAGGAAAGTTTCCGTTGCGATGAAAACTATTCTCACGGCCGGGGCACGTCAAGTTAGGACGCGTAACAAATGGGTCACGACATGCTGATGCTGGGTGTGGATGCCGGAGGCACGTCGACCAGGGCCGTGCTGACCACGGCTCGAGGAGAGTGCGTCGGGTACGGCGTCGGCGGACGCGGCAATCCCATCGCTGTCGGCCCTGACCGCGCGGCCGACGGCGTTCTGGATGCGGTGGCTCTGGCGCTCGCGCCATCGGCTCACACGTTGTCCGAGGTCGAAGTGGTCACGGCGGCGATGGCCGGGCAGCGGGCCGACGATGGCGCAGGCGGATGGCTGCTCGACAGGCTGAAGGCCGAGGGGTTCTCCGGCCGGCTCACGTTCGAATCCGACTTGATGGCCACGTACTCCAGCGGCTCGGTCGATCCGTTCGGGTACGCGATCGTGGCGGGCACCGGTGCATCGGCCGTCCGCATCTCCGACGGCGCGATCGAGGCGACCGCAGATGGCCTGGGCTGGTTGCTCGGTGATCGTGGCAGCGGCTTCTGGATCGGGCACCGCGTGGCGAGGGCGGTGGTCCGGGAACTGGATCATGCCGGGCCCGCGACGGCATTGACGGATGCGGTGCTGGAACATCTCGGGATCGCACTGGACGCCGCCCGCCACGAAGGCCGCCCGCGAACGCTGGAGAAGCTGGTCGAGGCGCTGTACGCGATGCGTCCGATCGAGCTCGCGGCACTCGCCCCGCTCGCCTTCGTCGCCGATGATCCGGTGGCGGAACGCATCCTGCGTCGTGCGGGGCGGCACCTCGCGGACTCGCTCGGAGCAGTGCTGACCGGAGCTGGGCCGCTCGTCGTAGGAGGCAGCGTGCTCTCTCGCTCCAGTCCGGTGCGGGATGCCTTCGTGCAGCGTCTGGGCGCGGCGGCGGCAGGACTGAAGTTGCATCCGGTCATCGACGGCGCCGTCGGCGCCGGCCTGCTCGCGCTCCGCGCCGGGGGTGCGGCGGTGTCATCGGAGACGCTCGCCACGCTCAGGGAGACTGTCGCGCGCTTCCGCTGAGTCGCCGGGGCTCGCACGTCGAGTTGAGATGTTCTATGATCGATATAGTCATAAAAAGATCAGACTCAAGCATTCAGTGGAAGGCCCATACAGATGGTCGACTCGGCTCCCGGCGCATTCATGCGCGAAGAACTCCTCTCCCAGCCCCAGGTCTGGGCGCGCGCTGCGGACATGCGCGACGAGCAGAGGGTGCTCCCCGCCGCTGGCGCTCGCATCGCCGTCGTCGGCTGCGGCACCTCGTGGTTCATCGCGCAGTCGTATGCCGCGCTGCGCGAGACCGCCGGTCTCGGCGTGACGGATGCGTACGCGGCATCCGAGGCGTTCCTCGATCGCGACTACGACGCCGTCGTGGCGTTGACGCGCTCCGGCACCACCAGCGAGGTGCTGGAGCTCACCGAGCAGGTCAAGGGCACGATCCCGGTCATCGGCGTCATCGGCGATCCGTCCTCGCCGCTGGTCGACCTCGTCGACGAGGCCGTGCTGATGCCGTTCGCCGATGAGCAGTCGGTCGTGCAGACGCGCTTCGCCACCACCGCGCTCACCCTGTTCCGCGCCTCGCTCGGGCTCCATGACGACGTCGCCCGTTCGATCGCAGACGCCGAGGCTGTGCTGGCGACCGCAGACGATGCGACGCTCGCCGAAGCGGAGCAGTACACGTTCCTCGGCCGCAACTGGACGATCGGTCTCGCGCATGAGGCCGCACTGAAGATGCGCGAGTCGTCGCAGTCGTGGACCGAGTCGTATCCGTCGATGGACTACCGTCATGGTCCGATCGCGATCGCCGCTCCGAACCGGATCACCTGGCAGTTCGGCGTCGCCCCAGAGGGCCTCGGCGCTCAGGTGGAGGCCACGGGCGGGCGCTTCGTGCAGCACGACGTCGACCCGCTCGCGGATCTCGTTCGTCTGCATCGCGTCGCCCTCGACCGCGCCGTGGCCAAGGGGCTCGACCCCGACCTCCCCCGAAACCTCACGCGTTCGGTCATCCTGGACGTGTGATGTCCGCAGCCGCCACCGAATCACGCAGCCTTGGCGAGGGTGCTCCCGTACTCGCCTTCGACGTCGGGGGCACCGACATCAAGTCCGCGATCTTCGACGCGGACGGCACCGCACTCGGGCTGCGCCGCACGCCGACACCGGCTCTGGGAGATGACCCGGCCGCCGCACTGATCGAGGAGCTCGCCCGGCTTTCGGACGAGTTGCGGGCGCAGCATCCGGACGTCTCCCCGGCCGCACTCGGCTTCGTCGTGCCGGGCATCGTCGATGCGGATGCCGGTGTCGGAGTCTTCGCGAGCAATCTGGGCTGGCGTGATGCGCCGCTGCGCGCTCTCGCGGCGGAGCGGCTGCAGTTGCCCGTCGCCTTCGACCACGATGTGCGCTCGGCGAGCTGGGCAGAGCACCGGCTCGGGGGTTCACGCGCCTATGACGACGTCGTGGTGCTGATCATCGGCACCGGCATCGCCGGAGCCATTCTCATCGGCGGAAAGCCGTACACCGCCGGCGGCTACGCCGGTGAGATCGGGCACTCTCCGATTGCCGACGGGCCGGAGTGCGCGTGCGGTGCGCGCGGCTGCCTCGAAGCCATCGCCTCGGCGGGAGCCATCGCGCGTCGCTATGCCGCTGAGACCGGCACCACCCCAGACGGAGCCAAGGATGTGATCGCTCGTGCGGCAGCAGGCGACACTGCCGCGGCTCGCATCTGGGACGACGCGCTCGACGCACTCACACTCTCACTCGCACAGGTGACGGCGATGTTCGCGCCGGAGGCGATCGTGATCGGCGGTGGCCTGTCCCGCGCGGGCGGTGCGCTGTTCGACGAACTGCGCAGGCGCCTGGCCGCGCGGCTCAGCTTCCACCGGATGCCGGAACTGCTGCCTGCCGAACTCCAGGGCAACGCCGGACTCATCGGCGCAGCCCTGCGCGCGAGGGAGCTGACGTGATCGTCACGGTCACCGCGAACCCGGCGCTCGATCTGACGTGGGAGATCGACCGCATCGAGATCGGCGGTACGCACCGCGCCGACACCGGCGCTGTGCGTGCCGGGGGCAAGGGGCTCAACGTGGCCAGGGTCGCTCATGGGCAGGGTTTTCCGGTTCGTGCGGTGACGACCTGCGGCGGCGCGACCGGTGCCGAGCTGCGTGACGAGCTGGCGGACAGCGGCGTGCCCCATGTGCTCGTTCCGGTGTCGGCCCCCACCCGCCGCAGCGTCGCATGGGTCGACCGTGCACTCGGCGACACGACGATCGTCAACGAGCGCGGCGTGAATCCGAGCGCCGAGGAATGGGTGGCGTTCAGCGCCCTCGTGCGGGAGGAGGCCGCCGCGGCTTCCGTGCTGGTGATCTCCGGCAGCTTCCCGCCCGGCGCACCAGACGATCTGCTCCCGGAACTCATCGCCGCAGGCGCAGGTCGGCCCGTCATCGTCGACACGTCCGGCCCCGTCCTGCTCACGGCGGCGGATGCCGGTGCATCCGTGGTCAAGCCGAACAGGGCCGAGCTCCTCGAGGCCACCGGCCTCTCCGATCCGATCGCCGGGGCGAGTGAGCTGCTGCGTCGCGGTGCAGGACTCGTGCTGCTGTCGCTCGGCGCCGACGGAATGTACGCGGTCACGACCGACCGTGTGCTGCGCGCCCGGCTGCCCGAACCGCTCGCCGGGAACCCGACGGGCGCAGGAGATGCCGCTGTCGCTGCCGCGGCGACACTGATGGCCGAGGGCATCACCGATCCGGAGGCGATCCTGCGCCGCGCGACCGCGTGGTCGGCAGCGGCCGTGCTGATGCCTCTGGCCGGGGAGATCTCGCCGCAGCATCCGCAGCTCGAAGCCGCGCTGGTCGTCGACACGATCACCCAGGACGAACCCCACATGAACTCCTCTGAGAAAGCCGCCGAATGACCCTCGTCTCCGCCGCCGACCTCGTCCGCGACGCTGCCGCCCGGAACCGGGGCATCGGCGCATTCAACGTCATCCATCTCGAGACCGCCGAGGCGCTGGTCGCAGCATCCGCCCAGGCTCAGCTTCCGGTCATCCTGCAGATCTCGCAGAACTGCGCGAAGTACCACGGGGCCCTTGAGCCGATCGCCCTCGCCACGCTCGCCGTCGCTCGTCGTGCGGAGTCCCCGGTCGCCGTTCACCTTGATCACGCCGAGAATCCTGACCTGGTGGACGAGGCCATCGCGCTCGGGTTCGGGTCGGTCATGTTCGACGGCGGCGCGCTGCCCTACGACGAGAACGTCGCACTGACGCGTGAGGTCGCTGCGCGCGCGCACGCGGTGGGCGTCTACGTCGAGGGCGAGCTTGGTGAGGTCGGCGGCAAGGACGGCGCACACGCGCCGGGCGTGCGAACCGACCCTGACGAGGCACGCGCGTTCGTCGCTGAGACCGGTGTGGATGCGCTGGCCGTCGCGGTCGGGTCCTCGCACGCGATGACCGACCGCAGCGCCTCGCTCGACATCGAACTCATCGGCGGGCTGCGGGCTGCACTCGGTGTCCCCCTCGTGCTGCACGGATCGTCCGGCGTCGCTGATGCCGTGATCGTGGATGCCGTGCGCGCCGGCATGACGAAGATCAATGTGTCCACGCATCTGAACGGCTTCTTCACGCGGGCGGTGCGCCAGACGCTCGACGCCGACGAGCGCCTGGTCGATTCGCGCAAGTACATCGCCCCCGGTCGCGCCGCGATCGTCGACGAGGCGGCACGGATGCTGCGACTGTTCGCGCTGCAGGGCCCGGAGTCGCCGGCCTCTGACGCGGCTTCGGACATGGCTTCGGATTCGCGAGGCGCCTGATGAAGCGCGCGTCGCGGCTGACTGCGATCCTCGACCTGCTCGCAGCGCAGGGCGAGGTCACGGTCGACGAGCTCGTCGAGCGGCTCGATGCGTCTGCGGCGACAGTGAGGCGCGACCTCGACAGCCTCGCCGAGCAGCGGCTGCTGACCCGCACTCATGGCGGCGCGGTGGCGCAATCGGTCGCCTATGAGCTGCCCGTTCGTTACAAGAGCCACCAGCACACTCAGGAGAAGGACGCCATCGCCCGCGCGGCATCCGCACTCGTCGCGACCGGCGCCGTGGTCGGGCTCTCCGGCGGCACGACGACGACGGCGATCGCAGCGGCCCTCGCCGCCCGTGCCGATCTCGGCGAGTTCACGGTGGTCACCAACGCGGTGAACATCGCCGCCCAGCTCGCGACCAGGCCGGACATCAAGGTCGTTGTGACCGGGGGCGTGATCCACTCCCGCAGCTACGAGCTCGTCGGACCGTTCGTGGAGCAGCTTCTCGGCGGCATCCGACTCGACATCGCCTTCATCGGCGTGAACGCACTCTCAGCCGAAGACGGCGCGAGCACGCACGATGAGCGTGAGGCCGCCGTGAACCGGATGATGGCGTCGCGGGCAGGGCGAGCCGTCGTGGTGGCCGACTCGAGCAAGATCGGCCAGGTGGCGTTCGCGTATGTCGGCGGTGCGGAGCTCTTCCCGACGGTGATCACGGACACCGGATCTGACACCGACGCCCTCACCGACGCCGGCTACGAGGTCATCCTGGCCGTCTGAGCCACGTCCCGCCCACCACTCGGCGTCGATGGGAGCTTTTCGCACCCGGGTGCGGCGCTCCGCGTGCAAAAACCTCCCATCAGTGCGGCGTGAGGGTGAGTGCGGCGTGGCGCGCGGCGCGGGATGCTGGCCTGAGATCGAGACCGACGAAGGAGGGTGCGTGCGAGTGAACCGCACACACCCTCCAAGTAGTCGGTGTCTGTCGTATACGTCCCCACGCGTATCCCCAGTCGACTGGCGCCTCCCTCGCGCTCCTTGACCCTCCCGGAGCCCTTCGCCGACACCTTCCTCAGATCAGGAGTGAGCACCTACCGTTCTGATACATCGGATCGGAGATTCCTTCAGAATCCGCTGCCGTGGCACTGGAAGGGCGTACGGTGACCCGTCGCGGCAGATGCCGCGGCCAGCGCGACGGCAGGGCTCTCCCCTCGGCTGAGGCCCTGGTGCACCGCGGCGAGGAGCGCGCTCGCCACATCGTCGGAGACGACTGCCGGGGCCGCGATCACGCTCCGAGTGCCGGCGTGCAGCCACACTCGCGTCATCCCGAGCGCTTCCTCTCCCCAGCGCACCGATGAGTGCCCCAGCTCACAGGCCGAGAGCACGACGGTGTCCGGCACGTGCGGGATGAGATCGACGTCGTAGCCGAAGAGCGTGCCGTCTGCGAGTTCGAACCCGGCGAACAGCGGGTTGTCGACGGCGTGATGTCCGTGCGCGGCGATGTGCAGCAGGTCGACCCGGCCGGCGAGATCGGTGACGGCATCCACTCGCGCATCGTCGCCCGTCAGCACGGTCGGGTCGCGCCATACGGATGCTGCAGCCTGCACCTCTTCGACTGCCCGAGGCACACGCGGACCACTGGCGAACCCGACCGACCGCAGTGGACGCGACGCCGGCCGCTCCTGAACCCATCTCGACATCGAGGTCGCGAGAGTGAATGGGCGCGAGAGCATGGTCGGCAGCATCCCCCAAGGAATGCCGCCGAGGAACCCCGGCACCGTCAGTACGAGTCGGCGGGTGCCGATCGCTGCCCGCACAGGCGCGAGCAGGGCATCGTCGAGGCGCAGCAGCCGATCGTCGAGAGCGCGCGCGACCACCGCAGCCATCGGCCCACTGGGAATCGATGCAGACACATCCAGGTCGGCGCGCAGACCGTCTGAGGCGCGTTGTACAGCAGCGCGGTCGAGGTCGACGATGCGGCTGTCATCTGCTGTGGTGACCACGCACAGCAGCGCGTCGCTGCTGAAGACGTAGGAGAGCACGGCGGTCTGCTCGTCGAGTGTCGTGCGCAGTTCGTCGAGCGTGATCCGCGGGCGGGTGTCACCGGCGCCGGTCGCGGTCCATTGACGATCGCGTACACGATCTCGGAGCGTGCGCACCTTCGTGTCGGTCGTCCATTCGCTCCCCGAGAGGTCGGTGCGCAGCATCCGCAACTCCGCCAGGTCATCTGCGAGCTGCGCGTCCCTCGGGGGACGGACGGGAGCGACCTGCTGGCTGAGGTGGCGGGCGCGCTCGGACCAGTCGAACAGGATGCTCGGATCGCGGCTGTCGGCGGCGGCGGAGAGCCCTCGGAAGATCAGGCCGGTGCCGTGCATGGCGAGGGACGCCTGGAGGTCGAGTGCGCCGAACGACCGCTGCCAGTCGGAGAGGAGGTCGAGTCCGTTGGCGGCGTGGTGGCGGGCTTCGGCGGACCGCCCTTTCGCGCGTGCACGTGCGGCGCGCACTTCGGCGGCGCGCAGTCGAAGCGGCGTCGGGGAATCGCGCGCGACACGGGGCATGCGCTCATCCACGCCGCGTTCGCCTGCGGCGAGGATCGCGCTGAGCCGCACAGCCGTCGCTTCGGCGGGGAATCCGCACGCCTTGAGCGCCTGGGCCGTCTCCTGGAACTCGGCGGCGGAGGGCACAGCAGAGGTGCGGGCGCTGTCGCCGGCGAGCGCAACGGCGAGCTGCGCGTCGAGGCGGATGGCGTCGCTGCGTGCAGCCCAGCTGTCGGCGCCGAGCGTGCGGAAGCGTCGGGCCGCCGCCTTGGCGACCCGCTGTGCTCGTTGAGGGTCGTGGCGCAGCAGCGAGCGGGCGAGGTGATACTCCGACTCGGCCTGCGCCTGGCGCATCCGAGAAGCGCCGAAAGTGGCCGCGACGCTCGCGAGCAGATGCTCGGCTTCATCCACCAGCCCGGCGTCGCGCAGCACCTCGGCCCGATCGAGGTCGCTCATCGCCGCGCCTTCGCGTGACGACGCGGCGATCACCGGACGCGACTGCGCCATGAGCTCGAGCGCCTCGATGAGGTCGCCGCGCAGCAGGGCGGTGTAACCGAGGTTGTGGCGCGCCTCAGCGGCCGCGCCCACGTCGCCTTCAGCCTCGTACAGGACGATCGCCTGCTCGAGGTCGGCGCTGCAGGCGCTGAACGCCCGCCGGTGCATGTGCACGAGGGAGCGATTCAGAAGGCAGTTGGCGCGCGCGATCGAATCCAGCCCATCGATCGCGCGTGTGAGCATCTTCTCGGCGTCGTCCAGGCGTCCGGAGCGTGTGAACAGGACGCCGAGCTGTCCTGCGATGATCGCCTGGGTCTCGGCGCTCGCTCCCTCTCGGTCGAGTGCTTCGCGGCACAGCGCCTCGGCGCGTGCCGGTTCGCCGGTCTGCGCGAGCACATAGGCCATGGTGCCCGCGATGCGCGACTGCAGGTCCACGCCGGCATCCGTCGCCTGCGCCGCCGCCCGCTCGAGGAGTCGGCGCGCCGCTGCGTAGCGCTGCGTGTTGGAGGCGTCGCGTCCTCGCTCGTACAGCTCACGCGCAGAAGTCCCCATGCTCTCAGGATGCCGTGTCCGGCGCGCGCGCGGAAGGCTCGGCCCCCGTTGAGAGGTCAGACCCGAGCGCCTTCACTCGAACGGCGCGAGGGGAGGCAGCTCCTTCAGTACGGCATCCAGGGTCTTCTTCGCCGCAGCGGTCGGTGCGCAACCGTCGCGCGGCACCTCGCCGAGTCCGGCCGCGATCTTCCCCGCCACATACGGTGCCGCGAACGACGTCCCACTCCAGGCGACGAAGCCGCCGCGGTAGTCGTCCGGGTCGATCGTCTGGCGCGGCAGGTCGCCGATGTCCGCCCTGGTGACCGCCTGCGTCCCGCCGATGTAACCCGGACTCGTCGAGACCACCGCCGCACCAGGAGCGAACGTGCGCACCCACGGTCCGACGTTCGAGAACAGCGCCACCGAGCGCCGCGACGGGTTCAGCGCCCCGACCGACACGAGCGGTACTGCCTTGTCAGCGGGCAGACCGTTGTCCGCATCCGGCCACGCCCACAGCGACGCGGGGAAGGAAGGACGGTCGATCGCGTCGTTGCCGGCCGAGCACACCACCACTGTGCCGAGCTCGCGCGCAGTGCGCAGCAGCTCGTACAGCACCAGCGAGAACTGCCCGTCGACGGGGGTCTCGTGGTAATAACCGAGTGACAGGTTCAGCACGTCGACCGGACGACCGCCCTCCTCCCCGGAGATGAACCGCCGCTGCAGTTCGACCACGGCGGCGAGGGCTCGTAGGAACGTCGTCTCATCCACCACCCCGAGCGAACCGGCGACCCGGATCGAGAGGATGTCCGCATCCGGAGCGGTCTGTCTCACCAGCCCCGCGATGAATGTGCCGTGCCCGGCCACCGCGTCGATCTCGCCGTCGAGCTGCCCGTACAGATCGGGGTAGCGTTCAGGGTCGTCATCGCCGGTGAGGCCGATCGGCACTCCGTCGATCTCGGCATCGCGGGTCACGATCGAATCGGGCAGCCACTCGTGCACGCCGCATCCGGTGTCGAGCACGGCGACGACCGCGCGTCTCCCCTTCCGAGGCTCGGCCCCACGCACCGGGGCCGGGCCGATCCAGGCGATCGGCTGGCGACCTCCCCGCCCCGGCTCCATGTAGTCGTCGCTGCCGACCGCCCCGGCACCGCGCACCGGATTCGAACGGGTGAAAGGGTTCGTGCGGGTGAAAGGGTTCGTGCGCGTGAACGGATTCAGCCCGACAGGGTCGATCGCCAGCACATGCTCCAGGCCTGCACGCGGCATCGGCGCGCCCGCGATCCTGCGCGCACGCTGCAGCACGCGCCACGCATCCGGCGCGACAGGCGATTCGCCCTCGCCAGGCGCATCCGGCGTGGTGAGCAGTGCGCGATGGAGGCCGGGGACACCGGGGAGAGCGTCCGCCCGTCGCCCCGCGCGCACCACGTCGTCCGACTCCACCTGCAGCCGCCACCCGAAGGCGCTCGCTGCCTCCATCAGTGTCTTCAGGTCGCGGTCGTACGCGCCGTTGTCATCGTCCGCATGCTCGGATATCAATAACCGATCCGGGAGATATGCGGTGGGAAACGCGCGGATGCCGGCGACCGGATCAACGCTCGGATCGAGCGCCGACCCACGAGGGATCGATCCCTCAGCGCGGTCCTGCCAGCTCCAGCCATTCGGATGCTCCATTGCCGTCCCTCTCTGGTGGCGTCACCGCCGGCGACTCACACCTCGAACTGAGGTGTGAGCAGATCCTTCGCATCTGCGGCCGTGACGAGCAGCACCCGGCTGAGCCCCGGAGGGATCTCGTCGAACGCGCACCGTCCCTGCCCGTCTGGCACTGTCGTCCAGGAGCGCCCGCCCTGCGTGAGTCGCACCTCGGCGGCGCCGGCATCCACCCAGCAATCCACACGTCGTCGACCGCTCGCGGTGTGGCTGATGTGCAGCAGGACGCTCGCGGTGCCGTCGCTGAACTGCAGCGTGGTCGTCTCGCTGTCCCCGCGTACTGCGACCTCGGCGTACTCGATCAGCGTCAGAAGCGCGTACTCGCGGGAGACGTCCGCGATCGCGATCGCGGCGATCATGCGGTCAGCCAGGTCGGCGGGCATCGGATCGATCTCTTCCTGCGCGATGCGCAGACGCGCGAACAGCGCGTCATCCGAATCCGTCATCAGGTGCTCCTTCCGTGGAGGAGAAGCCGCTGCGCACGAGTTCGGTGCGCAGCTTCGCCAGACACCGCTTCCGCGTCGGCCCGATGCTGCCGATCGGCATGTCGAGCTCGGCGGCGATGCTCGCGTAGTCGGGTCGATCATCGAAGGCGATGATGCGAAGCAGTCGTTGGCAACGGGTCGTGAGAGTGCCGACAGCGCTCCACATGCGTCGGGACTCGTCGGATGCCGTCACCTCGTCCTCGGTCGATTCCTGCGGCGGCAGCATCGGTTCGAGGAGCTCGTCTGCCGTGGCATCCGCTCGCCGGTGGCTCTTGCCGACGCGCCACGCCTCACGGCGGGCGGTGACGGTGAGCCAGCCGGAGATCGCGCGTTCGTCGATGATCTTCTCGTGTCCGCGCACGAGTGCGAGCCAGGTGGACTGCACGACGTCTTCGGCGAGCGAGCGCTCCAGCCCGTAGGCGCGCACGACGTGCCACAGGACGGGGGTCATGAGTCGCACCAGATCGTCCATGGCGTGTCGGTTTCCGGATCGCCAATCGGCGAACAGGTCGGCGGCGCGTTCCCAGCGCGCCGAACCGTCGCTGACAGCGCCCACGGGAGAGGCGTCGGTCATGGAGATCATTGTGCTCACATGTACCAGGAGCAGGGCAAGGGGTCTCTGATACATGTCCCAGCGAAGAGGTTCGGACGACGCGGCATGCCGGGGGCAATACCGTAGAGACGTGATCGTTCTCGCCGTGCTCCTGTTCGTCAATGCCGCCTTCAACGTGATCGTGTGGCCACGGTTCTACAAGCGGGTCGCGAGCGACCCCAGGGCACGGGATGCCGACGGCAAGGCCACGACATTCCTCAAGGTGCATGCCGTACTGATCGCGCTCGCTGTCGTGATCGCGCTGGTCTCGGTGATCGCCGGCGTCGCCGCGCTCGCCGGCGCGCTCTGACTCGCCCCGCCTGAGGTCAGGGGTCTCGGCTCGGGACCGGGATCACTCGAACTGGCGTGCGTGCGCAGACCATCCTGCCTCTGCGGGAAGAGCACGCAGACCGCGATTCGCCACGGCGAGCAGTACCGAGATCGCGCAGAGCGCGAATGCGATGAAGAGGGTGTTCTCCCGTCCGATCACGGAGAGGCCGAACCCGGCGATCAGCGGGGCGAAGGGCATGGCCCCCATGCCGAGGACCGCGGACGCGCTGTTCGCCCGTCCGAGCAGGCGGGTCGGCGTCGCGACCATGAAGTAGCCCATCAATGCGGCGTTCACGGCAGGGATGAAGAAGACCGTCACGCTGAGCACTGCGATCAGCACCAGCGGCTCATGCGCCGGAACCATGCCGAACACCCCGAGCGTTGCGACGGCGAGTCCGCCGATGATGACGACGCTTGCCCGGATGCGCGACACGAGGAACGGAGCGATCAGCGCGCCGACCAGCATCGCGACCCCCGCGCCGGTTGCGAGCAGCCCGATCGTGATCGTGGAGTACCCCTGCTGCTGCAGCGCGTAGATGACGGTCGTGATGGCCGTGCTGAAGCCGAGGTTGACGATGGTCGCCACGAACAGCACGCCGCGCAGATCCGCACGCGAGAACAGCCAGCGGAATCCTTCGGCGATCTCCCTGAGCGCATTCGGCCGCCCGATCGTCACGGCAGCGGCCGCGAGGCCGACGTCGGGTGCTGCTGGATTGGGTGCTGTCGCGTCGGATGCCGCGGCATCCAAGTTCTCGTTCGGGAAACCCAGACCAGCTGGCGTGGTGCCGGCGTGTTGCGGTGCGACACGCTGAAGACGCGCCACGTCGTCCGGGTTTTCCCCAGTGGTGGGCTCGACCGTGTCAGGGGTCGAGCGCCGCAGCATCCAGGCTGTCGCCATCGCGACCACGTGGCACACCGCCATCGCGGCGCCGATCAGCCACGCCCCCGCCGCGAGCAGTACGCCGCCGAGTGGCCCCCCGGCGAGCTGCAGCACGGCGTCGCGCCCCTGGTTCGCCGCCTGGGCTCTGCCCATCGCGTCGTCCGGCACGATCTCCTTCAGCGCGCTCTCTCCTGCGATGTCGAACAGGCCGGCGCGGGCGGCGAGTGCCACGTCGATCAGCAGCAGTGTCACGAATGTGAGCGCATCGATCAGGGCGAGCGCGGTGAAAAGCGATGCGAGTACGACGCCGACGGCGGAGCCGATGATCATCATGACGATGCGGTTGTGCCGATCGGCGAGCACGCCGCCGAACACCGTGGTGATCGTGCGGATCGTCATGCCGACCGCGCTGATGATGCCGGCCTGCGCCGGGTCGTTCGTGACGAACAGCGCGATCAGTGGGATCGCGAAGCCGAAGAGCGCGGAGGCCAGCCCCTTGGCGGTGTCGCTGACCAGCCAGGTGATGTAACGGACGTTGTGCACCAGGCGGTGTGCGATGGCTGTGCTCATGTGTTCGAGAATAGATCCGCAAGAGAAATTGCGCAACTCTAATTGCGCAATTTCCGTTGTGGATAGAATCGGGGCATGGCAGACGAGAAATCTCCGGCGGCCGCGCAGTCGGATGCCACGACGACGCACCCCGACGCGAAGCAGGCGACGACGGCGATGCTGAAGGCATACGCTCATCCGCTGCGGCGCCGGATCGCCAAGTCTGTCGCTGGTCGTGGTCACGCTCGTGCCGCAGATGTCGCCGCCGACCTCGGGGTCGCCGCCAACTCCGTCAGCTTCCATCTGCGCGTTCTCGCGGATGCCGGCCTCATCGAAGAGGCACCGGAGTTCGCCCGTGACAAGCGCGATCGGGTGTGGAAGGCGACGGAGGGCTCGTGGAACGTCGGATCCCCGGAGCATCCGATCGCCGATGAAGCGCTCGGTGGCGTGCTGATGAACGCACTCGCCGACGACCATGTCGAGATGATGCGGAGGGTCATGGCGTGGGCGCCGGAGTATGTGTCCGGTCGTGACCCTGTCGTGCACGGGACCTTCTCGCAGGCCAACCTGCGACTGACAGAGGCGGAGTTCACCGAGATCGAGCGGCGGATCCATGAGGTCATCAAAGAGGTGGGCGATGCCCACGACCCCGACGATCCGGACACGCGCATCTGGAGCCTCGACATCATCGCGGCCGACGACACGATCTGAGCGGCCCTGCGCCAGACGCCGAAGCACCCGCGATCTCCGAGGACCGCGGGCGCTTCGAGGTGCGGGCTACGGGATCGTGCGGCGGAAGGCGAGGAACGAGACGCCGGCCATCACCACGATCGCGACGAGGCCCCAGAGGGCGAGGCCCAGTGCTCCGAGGTCGAGGATGCCCATCCAGACCTGACCCCACAGCTCCAGCCGAGTGACGAGGAAGACGAGGCCGAGCAGGATGAGCACCAGCGCGAAGCTTGTGATCAGCAGGACAAGCGGACCCCAGCTCTTGTAGATCGTGGCCGAGGTGAAACCGATGATGAAGATGAGCATGGTGAGCACGGCGTAGATGAACCCCGCGCCGATCGGCCCGGATTCCCACACCCATGGCAGGTGGAAGAAGTAGCCGTTGATGCCCCAGCCGTCCGTCCACAGCTCGAACAGGCCGCCCAGGATGAACACAACGCCGAGGATGACACTCGTCATCATCGCGGTGATCAACGTGCCGAGATAGAAGTCCCGACGGGTGACACTCATCGCCTGCGAGAACGGGAAAACCATGGTGAGGGCTTGGATCCCGACGAACAGGAACGCCCACAGCGGTGCCTGGCTGCCGCCGCCGTACTTCGGCTGGTCGATCGGGATCATCGCGTAGATGAGGATCGAGACCAGGAGGGAGCCGCCGAGGACGATGAGCGGGACCCAGAGGTAGGTCTGCTTGTTGACGAGTTGCAGGCGCACGACCTTCAATACGCGAAGCATCAGATGACCTCCTTGTTCTTGGTGTTCGATGCCTTCTGAGTGAGGCGGACGATCAATTGCTGGAGTGAGACCGGCGCGACATCGAGCCCGTCCGCCGTGATCTCGGAGCGCTCCGCCTCGGTGAGAGAGCCGAACACGGTGACGGATGCCACGCGGCCCAGCGCTTCGCGGTGCAGAACTTCTCGGTCGCCGACCCAGGCATCGACCTTGGTCGCATCCCCGATGACGGTGACGGCGCGGTCGCGCACGGCATCCGTCTCCTCGTCCAGAAGGATCTTGCCGTCATCGATCACGATGACGCGTTCGATGAGGTGGGAGACCTCGTCGATGAGGTGGGAGGACAGGATGATGGTGCGCGGATGCTCGGCGTAGTCCTCCACGAGCCGGTCGTAGAAGACCTGCCGCGCGACGGCGTCGAGGCCGAGGTACGGCTCGTCGAAGAAGGTGATCTCGGCGCGTGAGGCGAGGCCGATGATCACGCCGACGGCGGAGAGCTGTCCGCGGGAGAGCTTCCTGATCGTCTGCTTCATCGGAAGCTGGAAGTCCTTGATCAGCTGGTCCGCGAAATCCTGGTCCCAGTTCGCGAAGAACAGCGAAGCCGCCTTGAACGCGTGGCGAGCGGTCGCGTCATCCGGATACTTCTGGCTCTCGCGGACGAAGCAGACCCTGGAGAGCACGTGCGCGTTCTCGTACGGGTGCTCACCGAACACCTTCACGTCACCGGACGAGGCGAAGTTCTGAGCCGTGAGGATCGACATGAGCGTGGTCTTGCCTGCGCCGTTGCGCCCGAGCAGGCCGTAGATCGCACCGCCCTCGAGTGAGAGCGACACGTTGTCGAGTGCGCGCTTCTCCTTGTATCGCTTGGTGAGGTTCTGCACCTCGATGACGGCGGTCATTCGGCCTTCCCTTTCTGAATGGATGCTGCGGCGCGTTCGCGCAGCAGTGTGGCGAGGTCGTCGGCGCTGAGGCCCAGCGTGTACGCCTCGGCGAGCATGGGGTCGATGTAGCGGTCCGCGAACGCGGAACGCCGCTCGCCGAGCAGCAGTTCACGCGCCCCATCGGCGACGAACATGCCGATTCCGCGGCGCTTGTACAGCACACCCTTGTCCGTGAGCATGGCGACTCCTTTCGCGGCGGTGGCGGGGTTGATCCGATAGAAGGCGGACAGCTCGTTCGTGGAAGGAGCCTTCGACTCCTCCTCGAGGGAGCCGTCGAGGATCGAGTCCTCGATCCGTTCGGCGATCTGAAGGAAGAGCGCCTTGCCTTCTTCGATCACTGGTGCCTCCAGATGGTCAGTTGGTTAGTTACTCGACTAAGTAACCATAGAACCTCGTGCGTGTCAACAGCGGGATTCGGGTGATGCGTCCGATGACCTGTTCGTCAATCCCCTGGGCGCAACCGGAATCATCAGGCTGAATAGGGTCATGCGCGCCGATCGACTCGTCACGGAACACACCTCGGGGGTGGATGCTGTCGCGCAACGGATCTCAGTGGTGATCCCGGTCAAGGACGACGAGGCCCACCTGGAACGGTGTCTGGCCCGGCTGGCGATGCAATCGCGACTTCCCGATGAGATCATCGTCGTCGACAACGGGTCATCGGATGCATCGGCCGAGGTCGCCTCCGCCTTCGGTGCGACCGTGGTGTGGTGTCCCGAACCGGGAATCCCCGCTGCCAGCGCCCGCGGCTACGATGCCGCGACGGGCGACATCATCCTGCGACTCGACGCGGATTGCGTCGCTCCGATCTCCTGGATCGAAAGCGTCGTGTCGGCATTCGGACGGCGTCCGGATATCGCCGCGGTCACCGGTGCAGGGCGGTTCATCGACGGGCCGCCGGCGCTGCGCACTCCGCTGGCGAGCGCCTACCTGCTCGGGTACGTCCTGGTGACGGTGCCGACGCTCGGCCATCTGCCGGTGTTCGGGTCGAATTTCGCGATGCGCGCCAGCACGTGGCGCAGCGTCGAGCGACTGGTCCACCGCGACGACCCAGAGCTTCATGACGACCTGGACATCGCGTTTCACATCGGAGACCGGCGCCGCATCGGTTATCTGCGAGGCGAGGCGATGGGCATCTCGATGCGGCCGTTCCGCAGCGCGAGTTCATTCGGCGTCCGGGTGTCCCGTGGCTTCCGTACGGTCTTCCTGCACTGGCCGCGCGATTTTCCGCCGCATCGATGGTGCCGTGTGGCGTGGCGTCGGGTGTCCGACCGCCGCTTGGACGTGAGGCAGTCGTGAGCGACGACCTCCAGGCCCCGAAGGCGCTCATCGGAGCGGTGCCCGCGCCCGCGCTGCACGTCATGACGTGGAACGTGCGTCGCGCGATGCCCTTCGGGATTCGACAAGCCGGCCGGTGGCAGCGCCGGGCACCGCGACTTGCGGCGCTGCTGGCAGCAGAGCAGCCGACAGTGCTCGGAGTTCAAGAGGCGCTGCCGCAGCAAGCACGATTCATCCGGGATGCGCTCGGCGACTCCTATCGATTCGTCGGCCGTGGACGCGGCGGCGACGGGGGCGGCGAGGGCTGCCCGATCTTCTACGACTCGAGGCGGCTTGAGCTGGTGACCGCTCAGCAGCTCGCGTTGTCTGATCGACCGGACGTCGCGGGATCCCGGTCCTGGGGCAACGTCCTGCCGCGGATCATGCTCACTGCGACCTTCCGCGACCATGCGACAGGTCGATGCCTCTTCGTCTTCAACACGCACTTCGACCATCTCTCGCCGCGTTCTCGACTTCGCTCCGCAGGAGCGGTTCGCCGGTCGGTGGCGGCCCACGCACTGCCGGCGGTCGTGATGGGCGACCTGAACGACGACGAGCGCGGTGCCGCGGTCAGCGAGCTGTTCCGTGATGGTCTGCTCACAGATGCCTGGTCACGTGCGACCGTGCATGTGACTGCGCCGTGGGCAACGAGGCCGAATTACCGTCATCCTCGCCGGAACGGTCGCCGCATCGACTGGATCGCGGTGTCGCCCGGACTCCAGGTGACCAGAGCGGCAGTGAACGCGCGCCGGCATGCCGGCGGATGGGGGTCCGATCATCTGCCGGTGCAGGCGGAGATCGTGTCGCCTGAGTACTCTGGCCGATGATGATCGAGAACTTTCTTCGGAGGCCGCAGACCGCGGGCGAGATCCTCGCGGACGCAGTGCGGGTGTTCGGAGTTCTCAGCGTCGTGATCGCAGCCGTCTGGTTCGAGCTGACGGATGCCGGTGTGCTCGCCTTCGCCCTGCCCGGGCTGCTGATCCCGCGGTTCATCGGTGTGCGGGCGGGAGTGGACGTCGCGTTCTGCCTCACTCTGCTCATCGCCGCGTGGAGCAACGTCTTCGACCTGTACACCCGCATCGGCTGGTGGGATCTCGCCGTGCACTTCGTGTGCACCGCCGCGATCGCAGCCATCTGTTATCTCTTGTTCAGCCGATTACGATTCGTCCCGGCTCCGGGGCAGAGCACGGCTCTCGGTGCAGTGCTGCTCACGACGATGCTGGGACTCGCGATGAGCGCCCTCTGGGAGATGGTCGAGTGGTTCGGTCACGCTTTCATCAGCGAAGACATCTTCGTCGCGTATGACGACACGATCGCCGACATGGCCGTCGGTGGGCTCGGTGCCGTGCTCGCAGGATTCGCGGTCTCATTCCTTCCGCTGTTGCGCCCGGAAACGGTCCAGGTGACGCGCTGAATCCCTCCGTCGGGTGCCGTCACATGATGTCGGCGTCTTTCAAGGAGTCTTCAGCCCACGAAGACTCAGGCTCGAGCTGTGCAGGCCGCACGATCACGTCGATCCGACGTCGCAGATCCTGGACGGCCTCACCGTTGCGGGGCGGCTCAAGGTCGGAACTGGTCGATTCGACCATCATCACGGTGCTCGCAGTGAGCAGGAACGTCGCTTCCACCGTGTTGCCGTTGGGGTTGATCACCCGCAACGTGACTGTGTCAGCACCTCCGTGATCGCTGATCACGCGGGCGTAATGGATCAACGCATCCGCTGCGTCGTCACCGACCAGAACCGCCTTCTCGGAGTATTGCAGCTGCTTCATTCCGCGACCGTACCTCGGCGGGGCCAGAAACCGAGAGTGGGTTGACATCCGCGAATGCGACGCGAGCATGCCGAGGGCGACCGCGCGTGAGCCATGCCCGTGAGACGTATCGGGACGCGTAGGTTGGGGAAGTGCCCGATTTCCCCTACGGCAGCCTGCGCCGGTTCCCCGATGTCGAGGCCGACAACCTCTTCGCACACGACGCGACGGATGGGCTGCTGGTCGACCAGGCTCTCGCGCTGATCGCAGAGCACACGCTTGCCGGTTCCGAGGTCAGTGTGGTCGGCGACGAGTATGGAGCGATCACGCTCGCGCTGACGGATGCCGGACACGACGGCATCCGCGTGCACCAGGACCTCGCGACCGGCCGCCGGGCGCTGGCGCGCAACGCGGCCTCGCTCGGCCTCAGCGGGTTCGCGTCGCACGAACTCGACGCCTCGCTGCTGACGGACGCGCGCCTCGTGCTGGTGCAGTTGCCGAAGGCGCTCGCCGAGCTGGAGGAGATCGCGGATGCTGTGGCCCGCTGGGCCGCGCCCGACGTGGTGCTCGTGGCCGGCGGTCGTGTGAAGCACATGAGCCTCACGCAGAACGAGGTGCTGTCGCGCAGCTTCGCGAGCGTGCAGCCGCAGCGCGCCGAGCGGAAGTCGCGACTGATCGTGGCGTCCGATCCGCGGCCTGTGCCGGCGGAGCCGCCCTACCCGCAGCAGGCGGAGCATTCGGAGTTCGGGCTCAGGCTCAGTGCCCACGGTGGCGCATTCGCCGCGAACCGGATCGACATCGGCACGCGCGTGCTGCTCGAGGTGCTGTCGCGCGAACTCGGACCCGCCGCACAACTCCGGAGAAACGGCGCCCCTCCGGCAGCGACGCGCCAAGAACATGCCGAACTCCAGAAATTCTCCGGAGTTACGCCGGACGAACAGCAGATGGTCATCGACCTCGGCTGCGGTACAGGGGCGCTCGCCGCGTACTACGCACTGCATCAACCCGCCGCCAGGGTCACGGCGACCGATCGCTCGGCGGCTGCGGTGGCATCCGCTCGCGAGACGATGACCGCGAACGGGGTCGCCGATCGCGTGACGGTGACGCACGACGACGCCGGATCCGACCTGCCGGACGGCAGCGCCGACCTGATCTTGCTGAATCCGCCGTTCCACCTCGGTGCGAGCGTTCACACTGGTGCCGCGACGCGTCTGTTCGAGGCATCCGCTCGACTCCTCCGCCCCGGCGGCGAACTGCTGACGGTGTTCAACTCCAGCCTCCTGTACCGTCCGGAATTGACGCGCCTCATCGGCCAGACCGAGCAGATGCATCGCACGTCGAAGTTCACCGTGACCCGCAGCATCCGCCGCTGACACGCCCACACGCAGATTGTCGACATTCGACAGAATCCCCGTTCAGGCACTAAAAAAGCGAAGGCTCAGACCGAGCGAGATTTGCCCCTGACCGGCCCTTTTGTTACGTTGAAATGTAGGCCTTTCGGCTTATAGACCAGTCCGCGGTCACGTCCTTCATTCGATGAGCTGTGCTGCGAAGAGGCGTGGGCGTACGGTCGATGTTCTTTGCGCGGATCCGAAATCCGTTGCCTGAGCCGCCAGCGCGAGACTTTCGAAGCGGCCTCGTGATCATCACCCGGGCGTAACCGAAGTCGGCTACCGAGACCCGAAGAATCGGAAGCCATCGGGGGAAACGTGACCGAAACCGCTCTCGAAGCGCGCCATCTCTTCAAAGTGTTCGGAAGGAATCCGAACCAGGCTGTCCGCCGCCTGAAGGCGGGCGAATCCCGCACCGACATTCAGGATGCCGGAACCGCCGCCGTCATCGACGCGAGCTTCACCGTCAACCGCGGTGAGATCTTCGTCATCATGGGGCTGTCCGGATCGGGCAAGTCGACCATCATCCGCATGCTCAACGGGCTGCATGACATCACCGACGGCTCCGTCGTGATCAACGGCGACGAGATCGCCGGTGTACCGGCGTCGCGCCTGCGCGAGATCCGACGTGAGAACGTGTCGATGGTGTTCCAGCACTTCGCGCTGCTGCCGCACCGCACGGTCGCCGCGAACGTCGCCTACCCGCTCGAGCTCAAGGGCATCGGCAAGGCTGAGCGCACGGCCAAGGCGGCAGAAGTGCTCTCCATGGTCGGCCTCGACGGCTGGGGCGACAAGCTTCCGTCCGAGCTGTCGGGAGGCATGCAGCAGCGCGTGGGCATCGCTCGCGCCCTGGCCGCAGACACCGACATCCTGCTCATGGACGAGGCGTTCAGCGCCCTCGACCCGCTCATCCGTCGCGAGATGCAGGAGCAGCTGCTCGAGCTGCAGCAGAAGCTGCAGAAGACCATCGTCTTCATCACTCACGACCTGAACGAGGCGATGTTCCTCGGTGACCGCATCGCGGTCATGCGCGACGGTCGCATCGTCCAGATCGGCACGCCGGAAGACATCCTCACCGACCCTGCCAACGACTACGTCGAGCAGTTCGTGCAGGACGTCGACCGTGCGCGTGTGCTCACGGCATCCAATGTCATGGAACGCCCCCGGCCAGTGGTGGCGGACAACGCCGGACCTCGTACCGCGCTGCGTCAGATGCGCGACGCATACATGTCGGCGGCGTACGTCACCGGCCGTGACCGCAAGCTGCTCGGCATGGTCACCGACCGTGACGCCGTCAAACTCGTGCGCAAGGGGGAGACTTCGCTGAAGTCCATCCTGAAGCCGGTGCCGCAGAGCGTCGCCGAAGACGAAGTGCTGATGAACCTCTTCGTCCCCGCTGTCGAGTCGCAACTGCCGCTCGCCGTCATCGACGCCGAAGGGCGTCTGACCGGGGTCATCCCCCGCGTCACGCTGCTGGCGGCTCTCGGCCCCGGCCCGAACTCGACCGAGGAGATCACCCTGCCGCTTCCGCCGGTCTCGCATGCCGAGATCGCCGCCGTGCTCGGAGAGGCGGCGGATGCCGTCGCCCCGACGACCACGACTGAAGGAGAGGTGCGCTGATGGACGGATTCCGCATTCCGATCGGCGAGTGGGCCGCAGCTGCCGTCGGGTGGGTCAAGGACAACCTCGAGGGCCTGCTCGATTTCATCTCGTTCATCGTCAAGTTCCTCGTCAACGGTCTGACCGACGTCCTCCTCGGTACGCCGATCGTCGTCTTGATCATCATCGCCGCCGTGATCGCCTGGGCCGTCCGCTCCATCTGGATGGCACTCGGCACCGCGGCCTCATTCGCACTGATCCTCAGCATGGGACTGTGGGTCGCTGCGATGCAGACGCTGTCGCTGGTGATCGTCGCCGCGCTCGTCGCGGTGGTCATCGCGATTCCGCTGGGCATCTGGTCGGCGCGCAACGCCACCGTCCGTGCGATCCTCAAGCCGATTCTCGACTTCATGCAGACGATGCCGGCGATGGTGTACCTGATCCCCGCGATCGTGTTCTTCAGCATCGGTGTCGTTCCCGGGCTCGTGGCTACCGTCATCTTCGCCCTGCCTCCTGGTGTGCGCATGACAGAGCTCGGCATCCGTGGTGTGGATTCCGAGACGGTCGAGGCCGGACACGCCTTCGGCGCGACGCCGGGTCAGATCCTGAGAGGCATCCAGCTCCCGCTCGCGACGCCGACCATCATGGCCGGCGTCAACCAGGTCATCATGCTCTCGCTTTCGATGGCCGTCATCGCCGGTATGGCCGGCGCCGACGGACTCGGGAAGCTGGTCGTCGAGGCGATCGCCACCGTGAACATCGGCAAGGGCGTCGAGGCTGGGCTCGCCGTCGTCCTGCTCGCAGTGTTCCTCGACCGTGTCACCGCGGCGCTCGGCACTCCGGGCGAGTTCCCGTCGTCGCTGTTCGGCATGATGGCTCGTCGCCGCGCTTCGCAGCAGGCCGACAAGGCGGATGCCGCGGACCTCGAGGCCAACCGAGCCACAGCCAAGGGCATGCGCCGCGCGGCCCCTTGACCCATCCCTGACCCATACGAAACGCAGCAGAACATACGGAAGGAAAGCACCATGAAGAAGTTCCGGCACATCACAGCCGCCGTGGCCCTGGGGGCCGTGGCATCCCTCGCCCTCGCCGGTTGCGCGACGGGCAACGACACCGCAGGCGGAAACGGCGGCGGTGACAGCGAAGGCGGAGACAAGGGCACCATCACCCTCGGCTTCATCCCCTCGTGGACCGACGGCCTGAGCATGGCCTACCTCGTCCAGGACCAGCTCGAGAAGCTCGGCTACACGGTCGAGCTCGAGACGCTGACCGAGGCTGGTCCGCTCTACACCGGTCTCGCACAGGGCGACGTCGACATGTTCCCGTCGGCATGGCCCGAGGTCACGCACGCGCAGTACATGGAGACCTACGGCGACGACCTCGAGGATCTCGGCGCGTACTACGACAACGCCAAGCTCACGATCGCCGTTCCCAGCTACATGGACATCGACTCGATCGAAGACCTCAAGGGCCAGGCTGCCCGCTTCGACGGCAAGATCACCGGTATCGAGCCGGGTGCAGGCCTCACCGGCGTGACGCAGGACTCGATGATGCCGGAGTACGGCCTCGACGGCGAATACACCCTCGAGACCTCGTCGACCTCGGCGATGCTCACCGTTCTCGGTGAGGCCATCGACAACGAGGAAGACATCGTCGTCACGCTGTGGAAGCCGTTCTGGGCGAACAGCTCGTACGACGTCAAGGACCTCGAAGACCCGCTGGGCGCGATGGGTGAGGCCGAGACGCTGAACTTCATGGCGCACAAGGGCTTCGCCGAGGAGTTCCCCGAGGCCGCTGAGCTCGTCGAGAAGATCAAGCTCGACGACGACCAGTACGGTTCGCTCGAGGACCTCGTCGTGAACGAGTTCGGCGAGGGCCAGGAGGCCGACGCCGTCGACAAGTGGCTCGAGGAGAACGGCGACCAGTTCGACTGGGTCGTCAAGGAGTAATCACTTCTCGCTCATTGAGCGTATGAGGGCGTCGCGGCTTCGGTCGCGGCGCCCTCTTCTTGTTCTTGCGCGTGCTTGTCCCGATCTGCGGAGGTTGTCCCGATCTGCGGATGCTTTCGCCGAATCCGTCCGCAGATCGCGACCGTGTCCGCAGATCGGGACAGGATGGCTGCCCGCCCTACGGAACGATCGAGTCGATGTACCCGCCGTCGACCCGCACTGCGGCGCCTGTGGTCGCGGATGCCAGCGGTGAGGCGAGATAGGCGACCATGTTCGCGATCTCCTCTGGTTCGATCAGGCGCTGCAGCAGAGACTGTGGCCGGTGCAGGCGCATGAACTCGCGCTGCGCCTCATCCCAGGGAAGAGCGGAGTCGACCAGCTCGTAGACGAAGGTCTCCACTCCGCCGGTGTGCGTCGGACCGGCGAGCACCGAGTTGACCGTGACGCCGGTGCCTGCGGCATCCTTCGCGAATCCGCGGGAGACCGCGAGCAGGGCGGTCTTCGACATGCCGTAGTGGATCATCTCGGCGGGGATGACGACGGCCGAGTCGCTGGCGATGTTGAGAATGCGGCCCCAGCCGCGCGATTTCATGCCCGGCAGCGTCGCCCGGATCAGCCGTACAGCGGCGAGCACGTTGACGTCGAAGTAGCGGCGCCACTCATCGTCGGTGATGTCCAGTGCGTCAGCGGTGCCGAAGATGCCGAGGTTGTTGACGAGCACGTCGATGTCGCCGGTGGCGGCGAGCACGGCATCCGCCCCCTCTTGGTTCGTGACGTCGCCGGGCGCGGCGATGAGGATGCGGTCGGCCGATTCTGCCTGCATCTCGGCGATGACGGATGCCACGGTGTCGGCGCTGCGGCCGTTGATGGCGACGCGTGCCCCGGCATCAGCCAGGGTCGCGGCGATCGCCCGACCGATTCCCTGGGTCGAGCCGGTGACGAGTGCGGTCTTGTCGGTGAGATCTATGCGCATGGTGGGTGCAACCACGTGAGAGGTCGGATCATGCCCAGCTGCGCAAGCCCCTCCCCACGCCATGGCCGGCGAGCCCGATCGCGCGTAGCCTGACGATATGGACGGTTTCGCGGCTGTCGACTTCGGATTCGCACGCGAAGTGCTCCAGCGGGGCATCGCGGCGCTGTATCTCGTCGCCTTCGTCTCGTCGCTGAACCAGTTCCGGCCGCTTCTGGGCGAGCATGGGTTGCTGCCGGCACCGGCGCTGCTGGACTGGGCCGCCACGTCGAAGGCGCGAGGGCGGATGCTGCACCCGACGCTGTTCCGCCGCATCCGCTACACCGACCGACGTCTCACGATGCTGTGCTGGGCCGGCATCGTGGTCTCGGTGCTGCTCATCGCCGGCCTTCCGCAACTCGCACCGCCGTGGGTTCCGATGGTGTGCTTCCTGGCGCTCTGGTTCGGCTACATGTCGATCACCAGCATCGGGCAGACCTTCTACGGCTTCGGGTGGGAGATGCTGCTGCTCGAGGCGGGATTCCTCGCCGCATTCCTCGGCTCGCGCGATCAGCCGCCGCCGACCGTCGTGATCGTTTTGATGTGGTGGCTCGTGTTCCGGCTGGAGTTCGGCGCGGGCATGATCAAGATCCGCGGGGGACGGGAATGGCGCGACCTCACCGCCCTCACATACCACCACGAGACGCAGCCGATGCCGGGGCCGCTGAGCCGCCAGGCGCACCTTCTGCCTCGCTGGTTCCACAAGAGCGAGGTGGTGGGCAACCACTTCGCGCAGCTGGTCGTGCCTTTCTTCCTGTTCGCTCCGCTGCTCGGCTTGTGGATCGAGAGCCCGGTGCCAGCCATCGTCGGTGCAGTGGCCGGTGCGATCGTCATCGTCACGCAGTTCTGGCTCGTGATCACCGGCAACTTCGCGTGGCTGAACTGGGCGACCATCGTGCTGGCGTTCTCGGCGATCGGGGTCCCGATCGCTTCGACTTCGATCCCTGAGCCTGCTTCGATCCCTGAGCCTGCTTCGATCCCTGAGCCTGTCGAAGGGTTCGAAGCGACTCTGGGCCTCCCGCTCTACTGGATCGTCATCACCTCAGCCATCGGCATCCTGTACCTCGTTCTCAGCTGGCCCGCCCTTCGCAACCTCTTCGCCCACCGTCAACTGATGAATGCGAGCTTCAACCGCTGGCAGCTGGCGAACGCCTACGGCGCCTTCGGGACGGTCACGAAGGAGCGGATGGAGATCGTCATAGAGGGAACGCTGGATGAGGATCCGGATGCCGCGACCTGGCGCGAGTACGAGTTCAAGGGCAAGCCCGGCGACGTGGGCCGCGTGCCGCGGCAGTTCGCTCCGTACCATCTGCGGCTCGACTGGCTCATGTGGTTCCTGCCGCTCGGGCGCTCGCTGGACGACTGGTTCACGATGCTGCTGGCGCGGCTGCTGCAGGCGGACGCGCCGACCCTCGCGCTGCTGCGTGTCGATCCGTTCGAGGGCAAGCCGCCGCGATGGGTGCGGGCGGTGTCGTACCGCTACCGCTTCGCGACGCGCGAGGAGCGGCGGCGAGACGATGTCGTGTGGGTGCGAGATTGGCGGCAGGAGGTCGTGGGGGCTGCCGAGTTGCGGTGAGCACCGGGCGCGCCGGCGGAAGCGCTACGCGTCGCGCTTGGGTTGCCGGACGGGCTCGGGTTCCGGCGCACGCGCAGTGTCAGCGGGTTCCGGTGCGCGTTCGGTGGTCGCCGTCGGCGTCGGGCCCGCCGTGATCTCCCGCGCGACCTGCTTCTCGAGCACCGTCACGGCGTCGTCAGAGAGGAGGATCAGACCCTCGAGCTCTTCGCGCACGCGCTTGTAGGCGACGTTGCGCTCGGCCTGTGTGGCCGACTCGTCGATCGCGACCTTCAACAGCTTCTGAGCCCGGTCGAGGCGTTTGCGCTCGGCGTCGCTGAACGACGAATCGCGCAGCCGCCTGGCATCCTTCTCGGCGATCTCGAATGCGACGGCGTAGTTGCCGACGGCATCCAGATACTCGGAGACACGCTGCTCACTGACCTTGGCATCGGCGGATGCCGGACGCAGCGCATCCGCCGTCTTCTTCGCCCGCAGGAACGCGGCGGTCAAGGGCTGACGACCGTCGCTCATGGCGGGGAAGGCGATGAGCTTGGCGACGTCGAGTTCATAGTCCAGCCACCGGGCGGTGATCTCGTCGTGCTCGGCGAAGAGCCGCTCCAGCAGCTGGTTCGACGAGACCTGCGCGTCGGATGCGATCTCCCGCGGCTTCTTCGACCGCGCGACCTGGCCGCGCGCGGCGAGCTCGGCGGCCTTGAGCTCGCCTTTCAGGCGCAGCGTTTCCAGGCGTCGCTCGTGCCGGCGCTTCGCGCCCTGCTCCCACGCCTTCGCAGCTCCGCCGGCCATTCCCATGATCGGGAAGATGAGCCACCAGAAGTTGCCCGCCCACTCCCAGAACTCTTGCATGATGCGTTCAGCCTACTGCGAGTGGGTGGCGGCGCCACGAGATCGCGCTGCTCAACAACGTCTCACTAGGATGGCTCACGCCTCCGGCACGGTGCTGATCATGAGAACCGTACCGGCCGGCATCGTCCTCGTGATCTCGATCTCCGCGCTCGTCGTCGTGATCGTCTGCACGCGATCCAGATCGTGCTCGGGATCGACCGTGTGCAGGGCGAGACGAGTCGGTGCACCAGCGGGCAGGCCAGTGATTGAGATGCGCATCGCGGCGTCCACACCCTCATAGCTGCTGACGACGGCGATCAATCCGTCCTCGCCTCGTCCGGCCGCAGCCGTGACGCTCGTCTCTTCTGCTTGGATTACTCGCGCGGTGACCTTTTCCTCACGGGTGCAGAGTTGTGCGACGGCGAGCATGCCGAAGTAGTTCTTGTGCGGGTTGCCGAATTCGTCGAAAAGCCCGAACCACTGGGTGTCGCCACTGAAGAAGTGCGCATCATCGACGTGCGCGTGCTGAAGCAGCATGAGCGAGGATGCCACGAACGCCGCGCCGCGGGCGCTGCGGTTGCGGTCGTGCACCGCTTTGGCCCCCTCGCTGGTCGAGGCCCAATCTCCGGTCCAGTTCCACTCGGTGAGGTAGCTCTCCACGTGTTCGAGGCCATTGCTGTCCAACAATTCCCGAACACCGACCGCTCGACGCGCGAGATCCTCTGGATCCGTCGCGTAGTGGTGCCAGTCGAAGAAGTCCACCGGAACGTCGTTGGTGGTCACATGCCGGACGAAGGCAGGGCTGAGGTCCTCGGCGACGTGCGCGACGACCGGTCCACCGACCTGCAGTGTCGGATCGTGTGCCTTGATCGCGCGCGCGGCGACCTCGTAGAGCCGCAGGTAGTCCTCCTGCGAGCCCGACCACATCCGATCGTCGAGGTCGGGCTCGTTCCAGATCTCGAAATGGCGGATGCCGAGGTGGTGTCCGTCCGCCCACCCCTCGTTGAAGTGCCGAATGAGCCCGATGCAGATCTTCGCCCAATGGTCGTAGTCGACCGGCGGGGCAGTGTCGTATTTCTTCTTGGTCCACTCGATGCTCGTGCCCAACCGGTAGACGATCTTGTCGGTCAGAGGAGTGATCGAGAGCAGGTAGTCGTCGGTGCGTTCGAAGCGGTAGCTTGCGGGATCGCTCGGATCAGCAGAGAAGTCGGGGAAGATCGTCGGGATGTCGACCACGATCGGGCCCGGCCACCCCGAATCGTGCAGCCGCGTGGATGGCAAGTCGAGCTTCCGGTGCCATTTTGTGAGGTCGACGAGGCCTCCGAAGCAGATCGGGCCGTTGTTGACACCGTGCAGCTGTGCGAAGCCGCCGACGGCGGTCGAGATGTCTATGTCGACGGAGACAGTGGGGAGAGCGGGCGAGTGCATGAGCGAGATCCTGTCAGAAGGTTGTTGGATGATGCGGAATGGTTACATTGCAAACTTTTGGGGCGGCCGATCTCGTGATCGTGTCGACAGAAGCGGCGAAAAGCGGGTGCTACGAGGTGCGACGCAACCGATTCAATCAAAACTCTTGTGCATATTGGTTGAATAGTAAATAGTTGTGTCGTGTTGTAAACCAAACTCTTTTGCTCCCCTCACCAAAAGGAACCCTCATGAGTACACAGCGCACCTGGCGGCGTCCGGTCGGCGTCGGCGCCACCATCCTGCTCGGCGTCTCTCTGGTTGCCTGCTCAGGCAGTCAGACTCCCACCGAGAGCACCGATGACGCCTCCGGCAAGATCACGGTCTGGTCGTGGTCGACTAACGCGGCCGAGATCGCCGACCTGTTCATGGAAGAACACCCCGATATCGAGGTGGAGCTCATCAACCCCGGCGACGGCCCCACGACCCAGGAGCGCACAGCCACCGCGTTCCAGGCGGGTACGGGGGCTCCTGACGTCGTCATGATCGAGCACGACGACGTCTTCGAGAACGCCGCGCAGGGCTACATCGTCCCCCTCACGGATTTCGGGATCGACGAGATCGCTGATGATTTCGCCCCGAGCCTCATCTCGCAGCTCACCTACGACGGCGAGGTGTACGGCACGCCGATCGACGGATCTCCTATGGCGCTCTTCTACCGCGCGGATCTGTTCGAACAGGCCGGCATCGAGCCGCCGGCGACGTGGGACGAGTTCGCGACCGCAGCCGAGACGCTGAAGACGGCGCTGCCTGACTCCTTCATCGCGAACACTCCGTTCGCGGAGGGGGGAATCCCGCGCATGTTCTGGCAGACCGGCAGCGGGCCGTTCACGATCGACGGTGAGAACATCGCGGTCGACTACGACTCCGAGGCGTACACCGAGGTCGTTGACTACTGGCTCGACCTTCACGAGCGCGGCCTCACCGCCGACCTGCCGATCTGGAGCCCGGAGTGGAACGCCGGATTCGCCGACGGCACGATGGCCGCCTGGATCGGCCCCGGGTGGGCTCCGGTCATCCTCGGCAGCTCGGCGGAGTCATCCGCCGGCGCGTGGGCAGTCGCGACGCTTCCGAGCTGGGATGCCGACGCACCCGCGTCGCCGGAGTGGGGCGGCAGCTCGTACACGGTCACCGAGCAGAGTGAGAACAAAGCCGCGGCCGCGGAGTACGTGAAATGGGTCAACCACGACCCGGCGGCCTACGAGCTGCTCTTCGAGCTGACCGGTTCTTTCCCGGTGCTGAACGAATACCTGAACGATGAGGAGTTCCTCTCCACGCCGTTCGAGTTCTTCGGCGACCAGCCGGTGAACCAGGTGCTCGCCGAGGCGATGAAGGTCGTCCCGACCGACTGGCAGTGGACCCCGTTCAACAGCGAGGTCAACCGCGTCACCGATGAGGAGCTGCAGTCGCTGCTCGAGGGCACCATTTCATCGCAGGAGGCGCTCGTGAACATCCAGGACCGTCTGCGCGAGTACGCGTCGTCCCAGGGATTCACCGTCGAGGACTGACCACACCCCTGCTGCCGGCCGCCCGGACCATCCGGGCGGCCGGCAGTCACGACAACTCGGAGAACTCACATGGCTCATACGGCGGCTCTTCCGCGGCGGGCGCGACGCGGGGAATGGATTCCCTACGTGCTCGTCGCACCGTTCCTGATCGCGATGCTCGTCTTCACGATCGGTCCGCTCCTCATCGCCCTGGTGAACTCGCTCTTCCAGGACAAGCTGGTGGGCGGCACGGTGTTCGTGGGTTGGGACAACTATGTCCGCGCCATCTTCGACGCGAAACTCTGGGAGGGTTTCGGGCGCGTACTCCTGTACGGCCTGATATTCACCCCGTTGACGATCGGGCTGTCATTGTTGCTGGCGATCGTCGTCGACAGCGGTGCGGTGCGCGCGGGCGGCTTCTACCGAGCGCTGTATTTCGTTCCCTACGCGATCCCCGGCGTCGTGGCCACACTGATGTGGGGCTTCCTCTACGGCCCCACCATCAGCCCGTTCAGCGATATGGCGGCCGCGGTCGGCTGGGACGGACTCAATCTGCTCGCTCCGCAGGTGGTGCTGTTCTCCATCGGCAACATCGCCGTGTGGTCATTCGTCGGTTACAACATCATGATCTTCTACGCCGCACTGCGGTCCATCCCGAATGAGATCTATGAGGCCGCTGTCCTCGACGGCGCCGGTCGCTGGCGCATCGGCTTCAGCATCAAGGTTCCGATGATCAAACCGGTCATCACCATGGTCGTCATCTTCTCGATCATCGGCACCGTTCAGCTGCTCACCGAGCCGCTCGTGCTGCAGCCTCTGCAGCCGCGCTCTATCCCCGACAACTTCACGCCCAACATGTATGCCTATGCCCTGGCGTCGGGCGGTCAACAGCTCAATTATGTGGCTGCAGTCTCGTTCCTCCTGGGCATCATCGTCGTGGCGCTGTCTGTCGTCTACACCAAGGTCATGAACCGAAAGGCGAACGCATGAACGCGATGCGCAAGCCGTCGATCGTCGCGGCAATCCTGATGATCGGTTTCGGCATCTACGTGCTGCTGCCGATCTACTGGCTCCTCGTGAACGCGACGAAGTCGACGCCTGATCTCTTCTCAACCTTCGGATTCTGGTTCTCCGCTGAGAACAACTTCTGGGACAACGTCGTCGAGGTGATGAGCAAGGACGGCGGCATCTTCGGTCGCTGGATGCTGAACACCGTCGGTTACTCGACGGCGGCAGCCCTAGGCGCCACAATGCTCGCAGTGCTCGCTGGCTACGCGTTCGCGAAGTGGCGATTCCGTGGCCGGGACTCGTTGTTCTGGTTGGTGCTGATCGCCATCATGGTTCCTGGCGCAGCCCTTGCCGTCCCGACCTTTCAACTGGTCGCGGCGCTCGGGCTGGTCGACAGCCCACTCGCCGTCATCCTGCCCTCGATGGTCAGCCCGTTCGCGATGTACATGCTGACGGTCTACATCTCATCCGCGGTGCCGGACGAGATCATCGACGCCGCCCGCGTCGACGGCGCGGGAGAGGCCCGCATCATCACTCAGGTGGTCACCCCCATCATCGGCCCCGGCATCGCGACGGTGTTCCTGCTGACGTTCGTCGCCACGTGGAACAACTACCTGCTGCCGCTGCTCGTGCTGCAGTCCCCTGATCTGATGCCGATCACGCTGGGGCTCACCAGCTGGAACCAGCAGTCGCTGTTCCCGTCCACCGGATCCGAGGTGCTCTACAGCCTCGTCGTCACCGGGTCGCTGCTGTCGATCATTCCACTCATCGTCATCTTCATCTTCATGCAGCGCTACCTGCGCAGCGGTCTCACGCTGGGAGCAGTCAAATGACCGGCCTCGAGACGGGCGTCATGCGCGTCGCCCACGAGCTCGTCGATCATCGAGCCGCCGCGCACATCCGCACCCGCGATGAACTCGATGCCGAGGTGGCACGCATCAGAGCCTCGATGGCGGTGACCGAGATCGAGGCCGACTGGCCGCGACGCACGAGCGTGACCGTCGAGACCGTCCTGCTGCGTGCGCTCGACGCGCCTCCGAGTGATGTCAGCGCGCCGGAGGACGGTGTATTCGCTCCGGTGGCCCTGCCCGTCGCCTCTGTCGACGCCTATCTGCACCTGCGCGCCAGGATCGACCCGGTCGATCACCCGGATGCCGCACACGCGGTGCTCCGCCTGCGCCGCGCCGACTATGAAGCGACGGTCCATCTCGACGGCGTCCAGGTCGCGACGCACACCGGGTACATCGGCCCGATCGACGTCGCCTATGACGCGACTGCTGCGCACCAGGTCGACATCATCATCCGCCGGGCGCGTGACGCCTACCGGTGGTCGGGGGAGAGCGAGGGAGTGAACCTCGGCGATGCCCACGGCAAGGGCCTCGGCTCTCGCGTCGACGATGCCGTCACCGCCGGTGCCGGACTCGCCGGACTCACGGTGGAGCTGCGTCCCTCGGTGCGTCTGGATGACGTGATCGTCCGAGGCGCGGCATCCGGTGAGATCGCGGTCGACCTGACCACGTTCGATGCGCCGGCAGGAGCGAGAGTCTCCGTCAACCTCAGCGATGTCGACGGCATCGCCCTGTGGAGAGATTCGGCGGACGCTACCGCCGGGTCCATCCGCGTCTCCGGCAGGGTCGAAGGCATTCGCCCCTGGTCTCCTGCGGATCCGACCCTGTACCGCGTCGATGTGCGCCTCGAGGTCGGCGGTGACGTCGTCGACGAGCGCGTGCTGCCCGTCGGATTCCGCACCGTCGAACGACTGCCGGACGGCTCGCTCACGTTCAACCGTGCTCCCCTCACGCTGCGCGGGACCACCACGATCGGTTGCATGTGGGAGGAAGCGGCACGCGGGGACGACGAGGCGATCATCGCGCAACTGCTCGTCGTGCGGGCGTTGTTCGGCAACGTCCTGCGCGTGCACGTGGCCGTCGCCGATTCCCGACTCTACGATCTCGCCGATCGCTATGGCGTGCTGATCTACCAGGACGGCCCCTACCAATGGCACTGCTTCGAGCCGCGACGCGATGAGCTCGATGCAGAACTCGACCAGGTCATTGAGCTCTCCCGGCATCTGCAGAACCATCCCAGCCTGGTCGTCGCGTCCGTGCCGAACGAGATGCACATGAAGGATCCGTTCCACGATTCCGACATCGAGTTCGTGACGCGCGCGGCTGGGATCCTCGCCGAGCTGCTGCCCGATGTCGTCCATCTGCAGGACTGGTCGGGGGGTACCCGTCCGAAGGTGCTGCCGCAGGCGGTGCACGACTACCCGGGCTACTTCTACGCCACAACCGGGGCTCGCGCGGGCGTGCTCAATGACACGGCCAATGAACAGCTCGACCCGGATGTCAGGGTGATCGTCTCCGAGTACGGTGGCGGAGCGGTGCCGAGCTGGGAGGCGATGGTCGCCACCCGGGAGGCCCACCTCGCCCGAGGCGAATCGATCACCCTGCCCGCCGACGCGTCCGGCCGGTGGAGTTCGGAGGCGAGCCTCTACGAGCCGACCGGCGAGATGATCCGAATGCATCAGCGCGTCGTCGGCTGGCGGGCATCGTTCAACGAGTACCGCGGCGCGAGCGGCGAGGCGCAGGCCCGCGTGCTTCGTCGCCAGACCGGACGCCTGCGTCGTGATCGCGCTCGCGTCACCGGGGTGATCCACCACTACCTGCAGAACCCCGGCCATCTGATGTACAACCCCTGGGTGGATCTGCATGTCATAGACAACGCGGGTGAGCTCACCGGCGGCTTCGACGCCCTGCGTGACGCGCTGCGTCCGATCGCGCTCGAGGTGCTCGGGCTCCCCGCCCGCACCTACGCCGAGCGTCCGCTGCAGGCTGACGTCTGGATCTATAACGATCTCGCCGAGGAGACGCCGGTGCAGATCTCGTGGACCTGGGAGGTCGAGGGCCGGACCATCGAATCGAGGGATGCCGGGCTCATCGCTCCCGCGGACGATTCCGTCCTCGCCCTCTCGGTTCAGGTCGCGGCTCCGACGGTGACAGCGCCGAAGACGGCGACGCTGCGCTGCGTCGTCTCGGTCGGCGGTCGCCGCTGGGTCAGTAGTGAGGATGCCGTAACGGTCCTGCCACCCGAACAGGTGCGCCCCGGTGCCGTGCAGGTACTCGGCGACCTCGAAGCGCTCTCAGCCCGGGCGGGCACCTGGCTCCCCGACCTCGCACCGATGAGCGACGACAGCACCGCTCCGGTGATCGTCACCCCGGATGTGCCGCTCACCCCCGACACGATCGCCCGGTTGGATGCCGCGGTGCGGGCTTGCCGCACCGTCATCCTGCTGGAGCGCCGGCCGGGCGACGACCTGAGCTGGGTCTCGCGCGGCATCGTCTCCGCCGTCACCCGGGAGCAGCCCGTCGAGGTCGCGAACGTCGAGCTTTCGCTGAGCGACACGCGGCTGACCACCGACGACCTCAGCCGCTGGGCGACCGAAGACGGCAGGGTGCTCTCGCATCCGCTGATGGGCATCGACCGCCGCGGCACCACGGCGTGGGCTCGCTGCGGCCATGGCCTGCAGCTGATGGCGCTGCAAGAGTCGGCGCGCGGCGGCGGACTGGTTCTGGTGTGCCAGCTGCTGGTCTGGACGACCCTGGAACAGGAGCCGAACGCGGCTCGTGTTCTGCGCGCGATGCTCGACGCCGTCTACCGCCCCATCTGAACCACACCGAGTCCCAGAGTTCGAAACAAGCAAGGAATCACGTGAAAATGGCTGCCACTACCTCTTCGATCACCGCTCGCCCTGGTCAGCGTTCGGCGGAGCTCCACGAACGTGCGCTGCGGTCTCTCCCCGGCGGCGTGAACTCGAATGTCAGGCTCGCCGCTCCCAAGGTGTTCTTCGAACGCGGCGAGGGCGCGCGCCTGTATGACGTCGATGGCAATGAGTACATCGACCATCTGCTCGGGCAAGGGCCGAACATCCTCGGTCACGCGCCGACTCGAGTGCAAGCCGACGTCGCCGCGGCGGTGCAGAGCGGCATGTTGTTCGGCGCCCAGCACCTGGCAGAGGTCGAGGCGGCGGAGCAGCTCCTCGAGATCCTCGAGTGGCCAGACATGGTCCGCTTCGGCGTGTCCGGGACCGAGAGCGACCAGGGGGCGCTGCGCCTGGCTCGAGCGGTGACCGGGAAGCGGAAGTTCATCCGGTTCGAGGGGCAGTATCACGGCTGGCTCGACAACACGCTGGCGATGTGGGATGCCGAGGGCAACACCTTCCCGGTCGGTGCCGGGCAGGTCGTCGAATACCTCGACGATTTCATCTCCACTCCGTGGAACGACCTCGATGTCGTCCGTGCGCGCCTCGAAACGGACGACGATATCGCTGCGATCATCACCGAGCCGGTCATGCTCAATGCCGGGTCGATCGAACCGGTCCCCGGCTACCTCGAGGGGCTGCGCGCGCTCGCCGATGAGTTCGGTGTCGTGCTGATCTTCGACGAGGTCATCACCGGCTTCCGGGTGGGACTCGGTGGTGCAGCTCAGCGCTACGGTGTCACCCCCGACCTCGCCGTGTACGGCAAGGCCGTCGCCGCGGGCTGGCCTGTCAGCGCCCTCGCCGGCAGCGCCGCGCTGATGTCGCGTTTCGGCACCGGAGAAGTCAATCACTCCGGCACGTTCAACGCCTCCGTGATGGCCACCGCCGCCGTTCTCTCGGCCACCGGCGTGCTGCGCGACACGAACCCGTACCCCGCTATGGAGGCGTATGGCCACGAGTTGCAGCAGATCATCCGTGACGCCGCCGACTGCCACGGCCTCCCCCTGCACGTTCAGGGTCTCGGCATGGGCTTCCATGTGTCGTTCAGCGACCGTGAACTGCGCGACAACCGCGACCTGCTGGCTACCGACTCCGCCCGATACGCGGCGCTGTCACAGGAGCTCATCCGTGCGGGCATCTGGGTCGCCGCGCGCGGCGTCTGGTATGTCAGCGCCGCTCATGGCGAGAGTGAGCTGGCCGATTCGGCCGATCGCATCGATCGTGCCTTCGCCGCGCACGCGGCGGCGACGGCATGACCCGAGTCTCCCCTCGCGTCGGACTGCTCGGCTTCTTCCACGAGTCGAACAGCTTCGCCGCAGGCCGTGTCGACGAGCAGCAGGTGCGTGCTCGTCGACTCGATGGCGATGCCATCCTCGCCGATCATGCGGAATCGGGCACCACGATAGCGGGGTACCTCGATGCGGCCGCCGAGCTGGACTGGGATCTCGTGCCAATGACGTACATCGAGCTCGTCCCCTCCGCCCCGTTGGATTCCGCCGCGGGTGACCTCGTGCTGCGGATGCTGCGGACCAGGCTGCGCGCCGAGCTCAGCGCGAATGGGGATTTCGACATGCTCGTCGTCGCGGCGCACGGTGCCGCTGTCTCGATGGGGGAGCATGACCTCGACGGCGCGATTCTGGAGATGATCCGCGAGGAGGTCGGCGCGAAAACCCCCATCGGGGTGACCCTCGATCTGCACGCCAACGTCTCTCGGCGAATGGTCTCGTGCAGCGATGTCCTGATCGGCTACCGCAGCAACCCGCATGTCGATCCGCGTGAGCGCGGCCGGGAGGTCGGCGAGATCCTGCACCGCTCGTGGGTGTCCGGCGTCCGTCCGTCCGCCGCGCTCCGCGCGGTGCCCGCAGTGATGGGCATCCTCACGCAGGGAACCTCAGATCAGCCATGGACGGTGTTCGCCGAGGCTGCGGAGCGCTGGCGTCGCACTCCCGGGATCCTCGCCGTGTCACTGTTCCAAGGGTTCCCCTGGTCAGACGTCGCCGAGACCGGGATGTCAGTCGTCGTGCATTCTGATCCGGGGCAGAGCGACCTCGACGCCGGCCGCGTTGCCGAGGATCTCGCCGCCCTGATCTGGGAGCGGCGGGAGGAGTTCCGTCGCTCCCCGCTGGCACCGGCGGATGCTCTGGCCTCCGCCGACGTCGGGCGCTGCACCCTGGTGCTGGACGTCGGCGACAACATCGGCGCCGGGGGGAGCGGCGCGCGCACCGACTTGCTCGCCGCAGCCGTCGCGCTCGGTCACTCGTCCTTCGTCGCGATCATCTGCGACCCCGCCGCGGCATCGCTCGCGCATGCCGCCGGCGTCGGGGGAGAGCTTGACCTGTTGCTCGGCGAGCAGCGCTTACCCGTGCAGGCGCGCGTCGACTCGCTCTCCGACGGGCGCTATGAGGATGCCGGACCCACCCATGTCGGTCATCGGCACTTCGACGCCGGCCCGTCGGCCGCCCTCACACTGAGCACCGGACAGACCGTGGTCGTCGCGAGTCGTGCCATCCTTCCCTCGAGTCCCGAGCAGCTGCGGCACCTCAGCGTCGAGCCACGCGACTTCGAGATCGTCGCAGCCAAGGGCGTGCACTCGCCGCTCGCCGGATACCTTCCGGTCGTCGATGGCATTCTGTTCGCCGACACCGCCGGTGCGACCGCCGATGACTTCACCCGGCTGCCCTATCGCCACCGTCCCCGTCCGCTGTTCCCCATCGATCCCGACCTCACCGCTCACACTGAGAACGAAAGCGCACACGCATGAAGATCACAGCCATCGAGACCATCTATCCCGGCCGTAGCAGCGCGATGCCCGCGATGGTCTTCATCCGGGTGCACACGGACGAGGGGGTGACCGGACTCGGCGACACGTTCTACCTGCCGCAGACCGTGATCGCCGTCATCCACGAGCACATCGCGCCGGTGCTGCTGGGTAAGGATCCGCTGCAGATCGAGCAGCACTGGCGCGACCTGCACAACGCCTACGCGCGCTTCGGCGGCCGCGGCGCCGAGATCAGGGCGCTGTCGGCGATCGATGTCGCACTGTGGGACATCGCCGGAAAGGTCGCCGGTCTTCCGGTGCACCGCCTGCTCGGTACGGCGCACACCAGCATCCCCACCTACAACACCTGCGGAGGCCCGCTCTACGCGTCGGTCGAGGGCGGCTCTCAGGCCGGCTTCGGCAGTTCGCGCAAGCATGGGCAGTGGGATGACTTCGACGCCTTCCTGAACCGTCCGGGCGAGCTCGCGAAGGACCTCGTCTCCGAGGGCGCGAAGGGCATGAAGCTGTGGCCGTTCGATCAGTTCTCGCATGCCAGCGGCGAGCGTTCGATCGCGCCGCGTGACCTGGATGCGGGTCTTGCCATCGTGGGCGAGATTCGCGACGCCGTCGGCGACGACATCGAGATCATGATCGACGGCCACGGACTGTGGGAGATCGGCCCCGCGACGCGCATCGCGAAGGGGCTCGAGCAGTTCGACATCGCCTGGGCGGAAGACCTCGTGCTCGCCGACAAGCCGCACGTCCTGGCGCGGCTGCGCGAATCGACCACCACGCCGATCTCGGTGTCGGAGTACCTCGTCACCCGTCAGGAGTACCTGCCGGTGATGCAGCAGAACGCCGCCGACCTCATCATGATCGATCCGACGTGGGCCGGAGGCATCACCGAGAGCCGCAAGATCGCGACCCTCGCCGACACGTTCGGGCTGCCGGTGACCTATCACGACTGCACCGGACCGGTCACGCTGCTCGCCGGCATCCATCTCGCTGCCTCGACGCCGAACCTGCGGTACCAGGAGTCGGTGCGGGCATACCTGCGCGTCGTCTACCCCGACATGGTGACCGAGGTCCCCGAGGTGACGGACGGGTCGTTCGCGCTGCCGACTGCTCCGGGACTGGGCACGGAATTGCTGCCCGATTTCGCGGATCGGCCCGGGGTCGAGATGCGCATCTCACGGCTCGTGGACTGACGACCATGATGCATCGTTCGCGCCGCACCGTCGCCGCCCTGGTGGCCGCACTGCTCGCCACCGCCATGCTGCCCGTGACTGCCACCTCGGCGGTGGCGTCGCAGGCGCCGGTTCCCGCATCGTCGTCCGCGGCACCGATCGACGTGCAGATCCTCGCGCTGACCGACCTGCACGGCTATCTCTCCCCGGCGACGGACGCCGCGAACAACAGCATCACGGATGCGGCGGGCACCACCCGTCTCGTCGGCGGAGCCGCGTACCTCGCCACCCATCTCGATCAGGCATCCGCCGGTCAGCAGAACTCGATCCGCGTAGCCAACGGCGACAGTTTCACCGGGTGGCAGTGGCAGGTCACCATGACCCGCGATGAACCCACCGTCGAGGTGCTGAACGAGCTCGGCATCGAGGTCTCCTCGGTCGGCAACCACGAGCTCGACATCTCGCTGCCGTTCCTGCGGGACCACATGGTCGACGGCGTGTGCGCCCCGGAGTGGGATGCCGAGGGCTGCACACCGCTGTCGGACGGCTCCGCGTTCGGAGGGACGGACTTCCCCTTCCTCGCTGCGAACCTCACGGTCGACGGCACGGATGAGCAGCCCTTCGCCTCCTCGTATGTGCGCGAGGTCACCGGCACAGACGGCGCGACCGCCGAGGTCGGGTTCATCGGAGTCACCACCCCCGCCGACGAGCGGATCTTCGCCTCCTACCAGGTGGGTGCGCTGGTCGCCGCCGAGATGCAGTCAGCTGTGGATGCCGAGGCCCAGCGGCTCTCGGATGAGGGCGTCGAGACGATCATCGTGCTCGCGCACGAGGGAGCGGGCACGACCGGGACCTTCGACCAGTGTGCGAACGTCGACGGTCCGATCATCGATCTCGCACGTGAGGCGAGCCCGCTGGTCGATGCCTTCGTCGGCGGACACTGGCATTCGGCCTTCGATTGCGATGTCGCCGGACCGGACGGTGCGGACCGCCCGGTGATCTCGCCGGGACACCACGGCCGGCTGTTCGGCGACATCCGACTGCAGATCGACCCCGCCACTGGTGATGCCCTGAACGTGAGCGCAACCAACGTCCCGGTCACACGGACGGTTCCGGCGAATGCTGACATCACCGCGACGGTGAACTACTGGCACGGTGTCGCCGGGGCGCTCTGGGCCCGTCCTACTGGTGCGGTCACCGCCGACGTCACCACGACTCTCGATGCCACCGGAGAGTCGGCGATGAAGAACCTCGTCGCTGACGCCTACCGCGACACGGCCGCCGAGATCGTCGACGAACCGGTGCAGATCGGCATCGCCGAGCCGTACCAGGTGCGCGGGAACATCCTTTTCGCCACGGGCACCAACCCCGCAGATGCTCCCGGCACCGTGCTGTTCGGTGAGGCATGGGCGGTGCAGGGGCGAGGATCGTCTGTCGTGGTCGGTGAGCTCAGCGGGCAGCAGATTCTCGCCGCTCTCGAGCAGCAGTGGCGGTTGAACGCCGACGGCACCGAGGGACACGTGCCGCTCGGCCTGTCCGGACTGCAGGTCGTCGCGAACCCGACGCAGCAGATCGGCTCGCGCATTAAGAGTGTCCTGGTGGGCCAGCAGAAGCTGAAGCCCAACCACACGTACCTCGTCGCTATGTCGTCACGTCTCGCGCTCGGCATGGACGGCTTCCCCGCCCTCATCGATCCCGTCGATCCCGCGCGGTCCGATATGGACTACTTCGCCTTCGCAGATTGGTGGCGTACGGCGGGAATCGTGACCCCGCCAGCGACAGATCGTGTCGAATACCGGTGCGGTGCGCTGTGGGAGAAGAGCGGATGGCCGGTGAATCGACCGCAGGTGCCCGGTCAGCCGTGCACGTGAGTACGGCCAAACGGTGGGTCGGACATGCCGACCCACCGCCCGAGTCAGCGGGTGAGCACCTCGCGCAGGCGCATGCCGATCCGGTCGATCGATTCCGGCGTCATGCGTGTGATCGGTCCGGAGATGCTGATCGCGTACGAGCCTCCAGTGGCATCTGGGGGAACGACCGCGGCGACGCAGATCGCGCCGAGCTCGTTCTCCTCGAAGTCGATGGCGTAGCCGCGATCGCGGGTGCGGTTGAGTTCTTCGAAGAAGGTGGGCGTCGATTGAGTGCTCTCGCTCATCGCCGCGAGGACATCCTCGTCGCTCATCGCCGCGAGGACATCCTCGTCGCTCATTTCCGCGAGGATCGCCTTCCCGAGCGCAGTGGACCGGGCAGGGTGGGTGCTGCCGACCTCCGCCGTCATCCGCAGACTCAATTGGCTTTCGACGATCGCGAGGTACTCCACCTCGGTGCCGCTGAGCACGCCGAGATTGACCGTTTCGTGGAACTCGTCCCGCAGCAGGTGCATGGCGGGAAGCAGGTGGGAGACGACGTCGTTCCCGGAGACGAGAGCGGATGCCGCCGCCCGCAGTCGCGGCCCGGGAGAGTAACGCTTGCGCTCGTCTCGCGTTGTGAAACCGCGTTGCTCGAGGGTGTTCAGGATCCGATACACCGCGGCCTTTTCCAGGCCCGTTCCATCGGATATCTCGCGCAGGGTGGCCGCCGGTCGGTAGACGAGGAACTCCACGACGTCGAGCGCCTTCTGCAGCACTCCGACGGTATGCGATCGGCCGACTTCAGCGGCCTCGGTCGGTGTGGTCATCTTTCCCCCGCCTTTCCGCAGCGAAGAATTTCAGTCGCCATGCGCATCAGAAGTTTGTTTCGTAAACATAATCTACGTCAAGGAGGCCCCGCTGATGCGGTTCGCGCGAATCGGTGACCCAGGTCAGGAGCGCCCCGCGCTCGTCGTCGGAGAACAGGTACACGACCTGCGGAGCGTCACCCACGACATCGACGGTGCCTTCCTCGAGGCGGACGGGTTCGCTCGTGCCGCAGCAGCTCTGGATGCGGGCGAGCTGCCGATCATCGGCGCCGCGGGTGACGAGCGGTGGGGGTGCCCGATCGCTCGGCCTCACGCAGTCTTCTGCATCGGACTGAACTATGCCGCGCACGCCGCCGAGTCCGGAGCCGCCGCGCCAACGGAACCCGTGGTCTTCCTGAAGACCCCGAACTCGATCGGGGCTCCGGATGACGACGTCGTCCTGCCGGACGGCTCAGTGAAGTCGGACTGGGAGGTCGAAGTCGGCGTGGTGATCGGGCGCGCAGCGCACCGGATCGCCAGCCCCGACGATGCGCACAGGCACATCGCCGGCTACGTGCTCGCCGATGACATCTCGGAGCGCGAGTTCCAGCTGGAACGCCCAGGCGGACAGTGGACCAAGGGCAAGATCTTTCCGGGGTTCACCCCGGTGGGTCCGTGGCTGGTCACACCGGATGAGCTGGACGCGTCTGCTCTCGGCCTGCGCAGTCGTGTGAACGGTGAGGAGCGGCAGAACTCTTCCACCGCCGATCTCATCTTCAGCGTGCCGGAGATCATCCACCACCTCAGCCAGTACGCCCGACTCGAAGCGGGGGACCTGGTGCTCACCGGCACTCCGGAGGGCGTGGCTCTCTCCGGTCGATTCTCCTACCTCGTAGCCGGTGACCAGGTCGTCATGGAGGCCGACGGTCTCGGGCAGCAGAGACATCGGATCGTCGCCCCGTGAGTGCCGCTCCGATGCTGATCGGCCACCGAGGTGCCCCCGGGCACCACATCGAGCACACCTGGGCGTCGTACCGGCGAGCGCTCGACGACGGCGTGGACGCAGTCGAACCCGATGTGGTGATGAGCGCGGACGGCGTCGCCGTGGTGCTGCACGAGAACGAGCTGTCGACGATGACCGACATCGCCGAGCGTCCCGAGTTCGCCGCCCTGCGTGCCGAGCGCATCGTCGACGATGTGCCGCGCTCTGGCTGGTTCGCGGAGGACCTGACCGTGGATCAACTGCGCACGCTGCGCCGTCGTGAGCGCTGGTCGCATCTGCGGCCGGATGTGGCTGCCGGCGACCAAGGCCCCATCCTGACGCTGTCAGAGCTGATCGCCCGCCTTGACGCCCACGAGCGCGGGGCCGAGATCGCCCTCGTCGTCGAACTGAAGCACTCCGGTCATATGCGCGAGCGCGGGCTGCACCTCGAAGAGGAGGTCATGCGCGCACTCTCGGCCGCGCCTGCGCGGCGCGTGATCGTGGAGAGTTTCGAGAGTGCGGCGCTGATCCGGATGCGGCAGGTCGGGTTCACCGGCGACATGGCGCATCTGCTGGAGACCACGGATGCCCGTCGAGACGCGCTGCATCTTCGCCCCTCGGTACTCGATCCGTTCATCGATCCCACGTTGCGGGGGGTCGTGACGCACCTCAGCGTCGACAAGGATCTGCTCCTGCACGCCCCGGATCTCGTAGATGTCGCAATGGCGCGGATGCGCGAACGGGGCCTCGGTGTCTACACCTGGACCCTTCGTCCGGAGAACGCATTCCTGCATCCGCTTTACCGTTCATCCGCCGATAGCGCAGCGCACGGCGACTACGACGCGGAATGGCGTCGCATCTGGAAAGCCGGGGTCGACGGCGTCTTCGTCGATCACCCTGCGCTCGTGCGTCGCTCACTCACTCTCGCCCTTCAGGAGGACGTTCACGATGTCTGACCCGCAGATCATGACGGCCGAGATCGCCGTCGCCCAAAGGCTGGAGGTGGGGGAATCGGCTCGCTGGATCGACGACGCTCTGCACTGGGTGGATGTGCCGACCGGCCGGCGTTTCGCATGGCGCGAAGGCGCCGCTGAGATAGAGACCACGGAGCATGCGGGCATCGTCACGGCCGTGTTCGACGCCGGTGCGGGTCGGATCGGCGTCGTCGCGCGCGACTCGGTCGACGTACCGGGGGCGCCGCCGATTGCGCTGGGCATCACCGAAGGACGGTCCAACGATGCGCGCGTGGACCCCACGGGGGGTCTCTGGGTCGGCACGTGGACGCCGGACGTCGAAGCACGGACCGCACGGCTCATGCACCTGACCACGGGAGTAGCCCCGCTGCTGGGCAGCCTGACCATGTCGAACGGCATCGGCTTCATCGGTGAGTCGGCGTACCACGTCGACACGTTCGCGCGGACCGTCAGCCGCTATCGTCTGGACAGAGCCGGCGGTATCACCGAGTTCGACGACGGCTCGGTCACGGCAGAGTTCGTGACGGTGGCGGATGCCCTCCCGGACGGCCTCACCGTGGATGCCGACGGCGGAGTGTGGGTCGCGCTCTGGGGTGGCGGCTGCGCTCGACGCTATGACCCGTCAGGACACTGCACGCACGAAGTGCACACACCTGGGGTGAGCCAGGTCAGCTCTGTGGCCCTCGGAGGAGCGGATCGCCGAACGTTGTTCCTCACGACCGCTGCCGAAGAGGTCACCGAGGCTGCAGCGGGGTCGGTGTTCCATGCCCGTGTCGAGTCCGCCGGTGTGCGAGAGCATGTTTTCAGAGGTGCTCGGTCGGGCGCAACGGAGGAGGAGAACAGTGTCTGAGAAAATGAGAGAAGACGGGCGCCGCGTCGCCGTAGTCACAGGAGCGGTGCGCGGGATCGGAGCCGCGGTCGCGCGCCGACTGGTCGTCGAAGGGTTCGCCGTCGCCTGCATCGACATCGACGAGCGCATCGTCGAGCGCGCCGCCGAGTACGGGGCGACCGGTTTCGTCGCGGACGTCGCCGATGTCGCGGAGGTGGAGCGTGCGTTCAGTGAGATCCGTATCGAGGTTGGGCCGGTGGATGTTCTCGTCAACAACGCCGCCCTCACCGCCGTGCATCGGTCGTGGGAAACGGTCACACCGGAGGACTGGGACCGAGTTATGGGCGTGAACGCCCGCTCGATGTTCCTCTGCGGTCGTGCGGCGGTAACCGACATGCGTCGGCGCTCCTGGGGACGCATCGTGAACCTCTCCTCCGCGACCGTGGGCCTCGGCGCACGCAACCTGCTCGATTACGTCTCTTCAAAGGGAGCGGTGGTCGGGTTCACCCGCTCGTTCGCCCGCGAAGTCGGCGCCGACTTCATCACCGTGAACGCGATCGCACCTGGATCGATCCAGACCGAAGTCGACATCGAGAACTTCCCTGATCAGGGTGCGATTGAAAGCGAACAAGTCAAGGTACAGGCGATCCCGCGCCGAGGCTTACCGGATGACATATCGGGCGTCGTTGCCTTCCTCGTCAGTGAAGATGCGTCGTTCATCTCTGGTCAGACCCTGTACGTAGACGGCGGCTGGGTGATGGCATAGCGCCTGCGGTCGTCGATACTGTCCGGGGGATCCGCCCTTCGCGCTCGTGCAGGGACTCGGGGAGCGAGGAGTCTTCATGGTCATCACCGACTTCTCTGTCAAGTGGTGGCTTCCCGAGAAGCGCCGTGTCAGGATGACCACGACTCGGCTCACGGCGGGCCGAACTGAACGGCAGGAGCGGATATGCAGCTGGCCATGGTCGGACTCGGCAGGATGGGCGCGAACATCGTCCGACGATTGATGCGCGATGGGCACGACTGCGTCGTCTACGACGTGAACGCGGATGCCGTCGCCGCACTCGTCGCTGAGGGGGCGACCGGTGCCGACTCGGTCGCCGATCTCGCCACGAAGCTCGAGCCGACGCGCGTCGTGTGGATGATGGTTCCCGCGTCGCTCACCGGGGCGGTCGCTGAAGAGGTGGCGGCGGTTCTGGATCAGGGCGACATCCTGATCGACGGCGGGAACTCGAATTACCGCGACGATGTCCGCCGGGCCGCTTCACTGCGCGAGCGCGGCATCGAGTACGTCGACATCGGCACGAGCGGCGGCGTGTTCGGCCTGGAGCGCGGCTACTGCCTCATGGTGGGCGGCAGCGACAGGGCGTTCGAGCACATCGAGCCCGTGCTGCGCACGATCGCGCCGGGGGTCGGTGAGATCGATCGCACTCCAGGACGCGAAGGAGACCTCACACCCGAGGAGCAGGGCTACCTGCACTGCGGGCCCTCCGGCGCCGGGCACTTCGTGAAGATGGTGCACAACGGCATCGAGTACGGCATCATGGCGTCGATCGCCGAGGGGTTGAACCTGCTCGAGAATGCGGATGCCGGTGTGCGCGAGGCCGAGCACTCTGCCGAGATCGCCCCGCTGGAGGAACCCGAGTTCTACCAGTTCCCGATCGACACCGACAAGGTGACCGAGCTGTGGCGACGCGGATCGGTGATCTCGTCGTGGCTGCTCGATCTCACCGCGGCCGCGTTGCACGAGAACCCCAAGCTCGACGGACTGGCTGGACGTGTCTCCGACTCCGGTGAGGGCCGATGGACTGTGAAGGCCGCTGTCGACGTGGGCGTTCCTGTACCGGTGCTCGCGGCGTCACTCTTCGAGCGCTTCTCCTCGCGCGACGAGGACCAGTTCGCCAACCAGGTGCTCTCGGCGATGCGGCTGCAGTTCGGCGGGCACAAGGAACGCCCCGCAGGCGACGTCCTCGAAGCAGGCGCCCGCAAGGCCGACGCCGGCTGAGCCGCCCCGCCCCCCGCACGGGCCTCGATGGGAGCTTTTCGCACGTTCCGAGCCGGACTCGGGTGCGAAAAGCTCCCATCGACGACGCGCCACCGGGCGGCGAGAGGCTCAGCTTCTCCGCGACCGCTCGTCGGCGCCGAACCGCTCGTCGGCGCCGAACCGCTCGTCGGCGCCGAACCGCTGTGCTCCGAGCACTCCGAGCAGACGGATCTTCTCCTCATCGTCGCTACGGGGCGCGGCGGTCAGCACGAGCAGCGCCTGGCCGCGGTCCTCGGTGAAGAGCACCTGGCAGTCCACTTCGATCGCGCCGACTTCGGGGTAAAGCAGCGTCTTGTGATCCGCGAATCGCTGCGCGACCTCCTGCCTGTCCCACAGCTCACGGAACTCCTCGCTGCGACGGGTCAGCTCGGCCACCAGCATCCCTGCCTGCGATCCCGGTCCCATCGCACCGTATGCCGCGCGGAGCCCTGCGACCTGCGCGCGGCTGTTGCGCGCGTGATCGTCCTCGGGATAGTGCGATCGCGCCTGCTCCGGCTGCACGAACCAGCGATACGGCTCGTAGCGCTCGAATCCCGCCGCCCCGACGTTGTCGCCGAGGAGCGCGGCGGCCAGGGCGTTCTGCACAAGCGTCTCGCCGAGACTGGAGATGATCAGGGCCGGGGTGTCGTGCAGTCGATCGAACACGCGCTGCAGTGCCGGAGCGACGTGATCAGAGGGCGTGATCCGATCGGGTACCGCTTGGCCTGCCGCGCGGTACAGGTAGTCGCGCTCATCGGCGGTGAGGCGAAGAGCGCGAGCGAGTGAGCTGAGGATCTGCGCGCTCGGCTGCGGCCCGCGCTGCTGCTCGAGGCGCGTGTAGTAGTCGGTGGACATCAGCGCGAGCTGCGCGACCTCTTCGCGGCGCAGCCCCGGCGCTCGTCGCCGCACACCGGTCGACAATCCGACGTCGCCCGGCTGCAGCTGCTCCCGGCGACGGCGCAGGAACTCGGCGAGGGCTTCACGATCCATGTCTCCATCATGCGCGCGCGACGCCGCGGTATCCAGGGATCGCCGATCCCCCGACAACCGCTCTCTGCCGCGAGCCGCGTGCCCGATCGACACTCGAATCATGCGAATCAACGGAAACACTATCTTCGTCCCCGGCGCGACCAGCGGTATCGGCCTCGCCCTCGCGCTGCGCCTTCACGACGCCGGAAACCAGGTCATCATCGGTGGCCGCCGCATCGAACTGCTCGACGAGATCGCGGCGCAGCATCCGGGTATCGACACGGTGCGGATCGACACGACGGATGCCGCCTCCATCGCCGATGCCGCGAGTGAGGTCATCTCGCGGCATCCCGATCTCAACGTGCTCGTCCCGATGGCGGGCATCATGCGCGTGGAGGACTGGACCTCACCCGGCAGCTTCCTCGAGGATGCCGAGGCCACGGTGACGACGAACCTGCTCGGACCGATCCGGCTGATCTCGGCGTTCATGGAACATCTGCTCGCGCAGCCGGACGCCACGATCATGACGGTCTCGTCTGGATTGGCGTTCGCGCCGCTGCGCTTCACGCCCACCTACAACGCGACGAAGGCCGCCATCCACCAGCTCAGCGAGACATTGCGGCTGCAGTTGGCGGACTCGACCGTGCGTGTGGTCGAACTCGTGCCGCCGTCAGTGCAGACCGAGCTGATGCCCGGACATCAGGATGAGCCATCCGCCATGCCTCTGGGTGAGTACATCGACGAGACGATGGCCATTCTGCAGACGCAGCCCGATGTCACCGAGGTGCAGGTCGAACGGGTGAAGTTCCTGCGATACGGCGAAGCCCGCGGAGATCAGGCGCAGGTCATCGCCGTGCTGAACGGGTTCGCCGCGCACGTCGCGAGCTGAGCCTCAGCGGTGCACGGCCACGAGACGGGTGGCCGTGCAGAGGCTCAGGCGTCGGCATCCGTCTCGTCTGACTCCTCGTCGTCTTCCGTGACCTGAGCGGGCGGGAGGTCGTTGAGATACGCGCGGTCGTCATTCGGGTCACCGGTGCCTTTGTCGAGGCCGGTCTCGATCGGATCGTCGGTGCGGGGTTCGCCGGTGTTCGGGTCGCTCATGGGGTGCTCCTGTTCGTAGGTGGTTCGCCCAGAGTCCCGCGGTCGATGCGTGGTCGCCAGAGGGTTGACAACGCGCTCCGAGGTCAGCGACCCAGCTTCTCGGCGCAGGGCACGCAGAGCGTGGCGAACGGCCTGACGCGGAGCCGCGCGATCGGGATGCTGCGACCGCAGTTCGCGCAGACGCCGTAGTCGCCGGCATCCATTCTGACCAGCGCGGCATCGACCTGCTGCAGTTCGTCGCGGGCGCCGTCGAGCAGTCCGTTCAATCGCGACCACTCGGCGGACAGCGGTACGCCCTCCGGGTCGTGCTCGTCGTCGTCGCTCTGGCTGCTGCGATCGTGCGTCAGCTCCGTGAGCATCGCCGTGAGCGACTCGACCCTGCTGTGCGCCTCGCGACGCAGCACCTCCAGCAGGGGGCGCAGTTCGGTGTCGGTCACGGTCTCAGGCTAGTGCCGGGCTGACGGGTGTGACGGCAGTCGTCTACTCGAGCCACTCGGTCACGAAGCGATCGTTCGCGTGCACATGCGTGGCCTCGTACGTACCGCCGTCCAGCACCTCGAACCGGTGGTCGACGAGCGCCGGCACCACGAGGATCTGCCCTCCCGCGCCGATGACCTGCTCGTCCCCGACGGTGAACAGCGCGCGGCCGTGGTGGATCACGAACGTCTCCGCGTAGGGATGGCGGTGCAGGCGCGGCCCTCTCCCCGGCGTAGTGATGTACTCGCGCATGATGCTCAGGGGTGAGCCGAGCAGGTACCCCTCGATGTCTTGATCGCGGGCGACGTCCACAGGCTGGATGGTCATTGTTCCTCCGTTCCACGCCCGAGGGTACGCGTCCGGCCACACTGGGAACAGAGCCGTCCCGTATCCGGTTGATCCTGGATCCAGTGATGGAAGCTGCGGCATGAATCTCGTGGCGCTCAGCCCGACAGGCCCCGACCCGCCGTGACCGCGCTCCCGCCGGTGTTCGCCTCGAGTCCCGATCGATGACCGTGCGTGAAGGCCGAACGATCGGCGCCCTGGCGCGCTCGTCCCCGTCGATGCGGGATCTCGGCGACCACGGCATCCACTTGATCCTGGCGATCCGCCAACACGAGCGCGGTACCCGACCCGGATTCTTCGATGATCACGGCACGACTCTCTCGCAGGCGCTGCGCGGCGCCGATCCCGAACCCGCGGACGAATCCGCTGCGTGCGCGGCGCTTCTCGGCCTCGGAGTGCCACCGGTACAACTCCCGACGACTCGCCCACCACGCCCTCATCGCGACCATAGCCTGAACCTCGAGGCTCGCCGTGAGGATCTTCGCCTGCTGCACATCGGACGCGAACCCGACGAAGTACAGGACGTATCCGCCGCCCGGACGCTCCGACTGCATCGGTCTGATCGAACCGAGCGCGAACGCGACGTTGCCGCCCAGCTCACGGATGTCTCGTGCGTAGGAGCCGGTGAAGACCATCTGCTCCTGCACGATCTCTTCGCGCTCTTGGCCCAGCTGCGTGCGTCGCGCGTCGAGTCGCGCCTGCTCGATGCCGTATTTCACCATCAGGCGTTCGGCGTGCTCGGTGAGCGCCTCGGCTTCTTCGGGTGTCGTGCTCTCGGCCTTCGCCAACAGCTTCGCGATCAGGTCCAGCTTGGATTCGCTCATCGTGTCCTCCTACGTCTGCGATGCCGCTCAGTCTTCGCAGACGCTCTGACATCGCAGAGCGCGAGGGCACGAAAGGTGGATGCTTCGATGAACGGCCGATGCAGTGGAGGAGTAGTCCGCAGTGCGGAATGACTCAGCCGAACAGCAGCGACAGCACGGTCGAGCCGCCGCCGATGAGGATGAGCGCCGCGATCGTCACCCAGGCGACGATGCGCATCCTTCGGGTGCGACGCTCGCCGAGCCGTCCGTAGTCCTCTTCGGAGGAGCCGGAGCCGGAGCCGGAGGCGGGTGCGGGGCTGCTGCCTTGGCCGTGCCGTTCGACGTCGCTCATACGGGCTCCGACACCGTGGGGCCGAAGGCCGCGGGCAGTGTTCCCTGCGAACGCTCGCGCAGCTCGGATGCCGAGACCGTGAAGAGCCCCGTGACCTCGAGGTCGGAGACCGTGTCGGTCACGCCGATGCGCAGCACCGGGTAGCCGCGTCCTTCGCACAGGCCCTGGAACTTCACGTCGTCCTCGCGCGGAACGGTCACGATGACGCGGCCCGTCGACTCGGAGAACAGAGCGGATGCCGCATCCACGCCGTCGCGATCCATGAGTTCGGTCAGCCATACGCGGGCACCGACACCGAATCGCATGACACCCTCGGCGAGGGCCTGAGCGAGTCCGCCCTCGGACACGTCGTGGGCGCTGGAGATCAGCCACTCGTCGCGGGCTGCCGCGATGAGTCCGGCGAGGCGCTTCTCGCCGGCGAGGTCGACCTTGGGCGGCAGCCCACCGAGGTGGCTGTGCACCGTCTCGGCCCATGCGGAGCCGGAAAGCTCGGTCGAGGTGGTGCCGAGCAGGTAGATGTTCTGGCCCTCGTCCTGCCACGCCGAGGGGATGCGACGTGACACGTCGTCGATGATGCCGAGCACACCCACCAGCGGAGTCGGGTGGATCGGGGTGTCACCGGTCTGGTTGTAGAACGAGACGTTGCCGCCGGTGACCGGGGTGCCGAGCTCGTAGCATCCGTCGGCCAGGCCGTCGACGGTCTGGCCGAACTGCCACATGACCTCGGGGTTCTCGGGGGATCCGAAGTTGAGGCAGTCGGTGATCGCCGTCGGGGTGGCGCCGGTGACGGCGACGTTGCGGTACGCCTCGGCCAGCGCCAGCTGTGCGCCCGCATAGGGGTCGAGCTGGCAGTAGCGGCCGTTCGCGTCGGTGGAGATCGCGAAGCCGAGGCCGGATTCCTCGTCGACGCGGATCATGCCGGCGTCGTCGGGGAAGGCCAGCGCGGTGTTGCCGAGCACGTAGTAGTCGTACTGGTTGGTGATCCAGCTGGTGTCGGCGAGGTTCGGAGAGGCGACGAGGGCGAGGAACTGCTGGCGAAGCACGTCTGCGTCATCCGTGCGGGGCAGCAGCTCGGCAGCATCCGCCTGCAACGCGTCGATCCACGTCGGGTAGGCGACGGGGCGGTCGTAGACGGGGCCGTCGACTGCGACCGTCGACGGGTCGACGTCGACGATGCGCTCGCCCTGCCAGTCGATGACGAGGCGGCCGTCGCCGGTGACCTCGCCGAGGACGGAGGTCTCGACCTCCCACTTGTTCACGACCTCCATGAAGGCGTCGAGCTTCTCGGGGGCGACGATGGCCATCATGCGCTCCTGCGACTCCGACATGAGGATCTCCTCAGCCGTCAGCGAGGGGTCGCGCAGCAGCACGTTGTCGAGCGAGACCTTCATGCCGCTGTTGCCGTTGGCCGCGAGCTCGGATGTCGCGCAGGAGATTCCGGCGGCTCCGAGGTCCTGGATGGCCTCGACGAGCTCGCCCTTGTAGAGCTCGAGGCAGCACTCGATGAGCACCTTCTCGGCGAACGGGTCGCCGACCTGCACCGCGGGGCGCTTGGTGGGGCCGCCGTCGTCGAAGGAATCGGATGCGAGGATGCTGGCGCCGCCGATACCGTCGCCGCCCGTGCGGGCGCCGAAGAGGACGACCTTGTTGCCGACGCCCTCGGCGTTGGCGAGCTTGAGGTCCTCATGGCGGAGCACGCCGACCGCGAGTGCGTTCACGAGCGGGTTGGCCTGGTAGACGGAGTCGAAGACCGTCTCGCCACCGATGTTGGGCAGGCCGAGGCAGTTGCCGTAGAAGCTGATGCCGGCGGTGACGCCGTGCACGACGCGGGCGGTGTCCGGATGATCGATCGCGCCGAAGCGCAGCGCATCCATCACGGCGACCGGGCGAGCACCCATCGAGATGATGTCGCGGACGATGCCGCCGACGCCGGTCGCCGCACCCTGGAACGGTTCGATGAAGGAGGGGTGGTTGTGCGACTCGGCCTTGAAGGTGACGGCCCAACCTTCGCCGACGTCGATGACGCCGGCGTTCTGGCCCATGCCGACCATGAGGCGTTCCTTCATCTCGTCGGAGACCTTCTGGCCGAAGCGGCGCAGGTAGTTCTTCGACGACTTGTAGGAGCAGTGCTCCGACCACATGACCGAGTACATCGCCAGCTCGCCGCTCGTGGGGCGACGGCCGAGGATCTCGCGGATGCGGGCGTACTCGTCCGGCTTGAGGCCCAGCGCCGCGTACGGCTGTTCCTTCTCCGGCGTCGCCGCAGCGTTGCTCACGGAGTCGGGGACGTGCTGACGAGTGGATGCTTCGGGGGTGGGGGTGGTCACGCGCACTCCAAGATCAGGGCCGGCGGGGCGTGGTCAAGTCTACCGGCGGTCGTGACGGTGATCGGCGGGCGGCCACCGCCTCGGCTATCCGGCCGAGCTGGTGGCGGCGCCCTGCTGCGGAAGAGTCGCGTACGCGAATCGGACGAGGTAGTCGTTGAGCGCGAGCGACGCTTCTGCCGCGGCATCCACGTCGCCACCGGCGACAGCCTCCAGCACCGCGGCGTGCAGGGTCGCTGCCTCGGCGATGTCTGCCGCCGGCTGCGACAGGTGCGAGAACCAGAACCGCCTGGACAGCCCCTGCAATGGAGCCATCGCCACGGACAGGAACTCGTTGTGCGCCGCGGCGACGATGAGGTCGTGCGCGTCACGAAGGAAAAGAGGGAAGTCCTCGAGGGGGATGTCGAGCGACCGCGCGCGTGTCATGAGGGCAGTGGCTCGATCCCTCTGCTGCGCCGAGGCGCGCTCCGCAGCCAGCCGCACGGCGAAAGGCTCGAGGTTCCGACGCAGTTCGAGCAGTTTCAACTGTGCTTCGATGCTGCTCGGCGGAACGAGAACGCCCCGTTGCGGGTGGATCTCCACCATCCGATCACGAGCAAGGCGCTGCAGAGCCTCACGCACCGGCGTCCGTCCGATGCCGGTCGCCTCAGTGAGCTGCTTCTCGGAGATGAGACTTCCGGGTGCGATCTCCTGCAGGACGATCATCCGCTCGATCTTCTCGAACGCGTCGTCGGTCATGTTGCCAGCCATTTTCGCCTCCCTTATAGACAGTAGTCGAACAACCGATGTACGTTTAATACATGACTGATATCTCAGTTGGGCATTGGAGCCTCACCACACCTGTCATCGACGCGGCCAGCCTGCCGGAGATCGCCGACGTGGACGTGCTCGTCGTCGGCGCCGGCGCAGCGGGAGTCGCCGCGGCAACCGTCGCCGGCGAGGCCGGAGCGCGAGTGCTGATCCTCGAGAAGTACGGCTTCGCCGGCGGAGCGGCAGTGGCCGGGATGTCGGGGACCATCTGCGGCATGTATCGCGCCTCCGACTCCGGCGCAGCGCCGGATCAGGTCGTCTACGGGTTCACCGAACGCTTCACCGGTGAGCTCCGCCATCGTGGTGGACTGACACCTCCTCAGAAGTACGGCAAGACGTACACCAGCGCGCACGACCCGCTGAAGTGGCGCGAGACAGCGGACGCATTGCTCACCGGCGCCGGCGTCGAGATCCTGTTCCACACCGACGTCGTCGGGGTCATCAAAGACGCTGACGAGTATCAGGGCGTGGTCGTCGCATCCAACGCAGGGCTCGGGGTCGTGCGCGCCGCTCGCATCATCGACGCCTCGGGCGACGCTGCTGTCGTGGCCCGCGGAGGCGGTGCGTACCGGTTCGGTGCGAACGGCCGCATCCAGAATCCCACCATGTTCTTCCGCCTCGGCAATGTGGACCTTCCCGCGTTCTGGGATGCGTGGGGAGAGGACACGATCAGTCCCGCCTGGGTCACCGATCGGATCAGAGAGGCCCGAGCCGAAGGAATGGAGCTCCCGCGCGACAAGATCTGGATGTTCGACACCGGACGCCCCGATGAGCTGCTCGTGAACGCCACGCGCCTGATCGGTGAGGGCGGGCGCGTGCTCAATGTCATCGACCCGGCCGACTTCACGATCGCCGAGGTGCGAGGGCGAGAGCAGGTGCGTGCCTACGAGGCGTTCCTGCGGCAGAACATCCCCGGGTGCCGCGACGTCTTCGTCGTCGACACCGGCGTCGAGGTCGGCATCCGGCAGACGAGGACCATCGAGGGCATCGCGACGCTCACGAACGATGACGTCGTCAATGCACGGAAGGCCGCCGACGGCATCTGCCGATCGCCATGGCCGATCGAGCTCCACGATGGCGAGCGGCCGAAGCTGCACTGGATCCTCGACGACTACTACGACGTGCCCTATGGCACGCTCGTTCCATCGTCCGGCGAGAACGTCATCGTCGCCGGGCGCTGTCTCAGCGCAGAGCACGAGGCACTCGCATCCGCGCGGGTCACAGCGCAGTGCTTCGAATACGGCCACGCCGCCGCCCAGGCCACGCTGCTCTCCCTGAGCACCGGTCGCGCGTACCGAGACCTCGACGGGCGCGAGGTCGCCACCCGAATGATCGCCGAGGGCAGTGCGCTCAGCATCGATGCCCTGGCAGCAGACAAGGAAGAAGTTCGACGATGAGCGAGACAAGACCAGCCGAGACGCTGCGGAGCAACTTCACTCCCGGCACCACGAGGTGGGCCGTTAGACGCGCGCAGTGGAGTGCCATGGGCATTCCACTCGCGGATCAGGAGAAGCCCAAGATCGCGATCGTGAACACCTCCTCGAAGCTGTCGGTGTGCTTCGCGCACCTCGACGATGTGGCGGTGAGAGTGGCCGACGCCATCAGCGAGGCGGGTGGACTGCCGTTCGAGATCCGCACGACCGCCCCCAGCGACTTCGTCACAAGTGCGGGCCGGAAGGGCCGCTACCTCATGCCGACGAGAGACCTCATCGTGAACGACGTCGAGGCCGCTGTCGAAGGCGCTGTGCTCGACGGGATCGTCTTCCTCTCCTCGTGCGACAAGACGACGCCGGCGCATCTGATGGCGGCGGCACGGCTCGACCTGCCGAGCATCGTCGTCATCGGCGGGTACCAGCGCGGCGGCACGTGGAACGGCTGCTCGGTCGACATCGACACGGTCTACGAATCGGTCGGCGCGATCGCCGCGGGTGAGATGACCGCGCCGGAGCTCGGCGACCTCGCGGACTCTGCGATCCAAGGACCCGGCGTCTGCGCAGGACTCGCCACCGCGAACACGATGCACTGCATCGCCGAAGCTCTCGGGATGACGGTGGCAGGCTCGGCCCCCACGCGTGCGAACTCCGAGCAGATGCTCGGAAATGCCACAGCGGCCGGCAACCGCATCGTCGACATGGTCACTGAGGGCATCACCGCCCGTCAGATCATCACCGCCGAATCGATCGAGAACGCGGTGGAGGTCGCGCTCGCCCTCGGTGGGTCGGTCAACTGCGTCCGTCACCTCACGGCGATCTCTGCTGAAGCCGATCTCGATCAGGACGTCGTCGCGCTGTTCGAGGAGAAGGGGCGGGATGCCGTGCAGCTCGCGGCGATCCGCCCGAACGGCGCGCATCAGGTGTGGGATCTCGACGAGATCGGAGGTGTGCAGACGGTGCTGCGCACATTGATGCCGCGCCTGCACAGCGCTGCGCTCACGGTGGAGGGCGTGACAGTCGCCGAGCGTGCCGAGAGGGCGCGCGAGGCGGACGGCGACGTGCTTCACACGCTCGACGATCCGGTGAAGCAGGAGCCGGGCCTGATCATCCTGCGCGGCTCTGTCGCTCCGGATGGCGCGATCGTCAAGGTCGCGGGTGTGGGAGCGGCGCGACGTCAGTTCGAGGGCCCCGCGGTCGTGTTCACAGCGGAGGATGACGCGATCGACGCTCTCGGCACGGGCGAGATCCACCCGGGCGACGTCATCGTGCTGCGCGGCATGGGGCCGCGGGGTGGTCCTGGCACAGTCTTCGCCGCCAGCTTCGTCGCGGCCTTGAACGGCGCGGGTCTCGGAGGGCAGGTCGCGGTCGTCACAGACGGCGAACTCTCCGGGCTCAACCACGGACTCGTCGTGGGACAGGTCATGCCGGAAGCGGCGGATGGCGGGCCGCTGGCGGGTATCGAAGCGGGCGACCTCATCCGTATCGACCTCGACGCCAGGCGCATCGATGCTGATCCGCCGCGAGAAGGGTCTCCCGTGCGTGCCGGCGACTCGAAGGTCGAACGGGGCTGGCTCGGACAGTACGCGGCTCTGGTCGGGCCGATTCAGAAGGGCGCTGTGCTGCGCCGCCCGGCTTCGTGAACCACAACAACCTCAACCACCAAAGGAGATGGACCCAGTGACCGCAACCACCACCGCTGCGCCAACGGCGGCACAGCGCAGACAGGCACGAAAGGCCGGCATCGCCGCGCTGGTCGGCACCACTCTCGAGTGGTACGACTTCCTCATCTACGGGACCGCGGCAGCGCTCGTCCTGAACTCGCAGTTCTTCCCGGGGGCGGACCCGGTCGTGGGAACCCTGGCCGCGTTCGCGACGTATGCGGTCGGCTTCCTCGCCCGCCCGTTCGGCGGGATCATCCTCGGCAACATGGGCGACAAGGTGGGTCGAAAGAAGATGCTCGTCTTCACCATCGTCTTGATGGGCGTGGCGACGACGCTGATCGGTGTTCTTCCCACCTATGCCGCGATCGGCGTCGGTGCGCCGATCATGCTGATCGTGCTTCGGCTGCTGCAGGGGTTCGGTGCAGGCGGCGAGTATGCCGGCGCTGTCGTGCTCTCTGTCGAACACGGCGACCAGCGCCGTCGAGGACTCGCCGGCGCGTGGGCTCCGATGGGCTTCGCGGTGGCCACTCTCCTGTCGACCGGTGTGTTCCAGCTGATGACGACGATCCTCTCGGAGGAGGCCTTCCAAGCATGGGGCTGGCGGGTGCCGTTCCTTCTCGGCGCTCTGCTCCTCGTCGTCGGGTACTTCATCCGTCGGACGATCGACGAGACTCCCGCCTACGAGGAAGCAGTCAGGGCCGAGGCTGAGGGCGTCGCCAAGCAGACGAAGGTCCCGGTGTTCGAAGCGATCCGTCGCCACCCGCGGAACTTCCTCGTCGTCGTCGGCGCGCGCTTCGCGGAGAACGGGTTCGCGTATCTGTTCCCAGTCTTCGCCGTCGGCTTCGCGGTGAATTCGCTGGGCGTGCCGACCTCGGTCACCCTGATGGCCGTGGTGATCGCCTCATTCGTGCAGGTCATCGCGATCCCGCTCTGGGCCGCACTGAGCGACAAAGTCGGTCGCCGCCCTGTGTACGCAGGAGGAGCGATCGCCTCCATCGTCTGGCTGGTGCCGTTCTTCATGCTCGTCGAGACGAAGTCGCCTCCGCTTCTGGTGCTCGGCTTCGTCGTCGGGCTCGGGATACTGTATCCGGCGATGCTCGCCCCTCAGGCTGCGTACTTCGCCGAGCTCTTCGACACCCGCACGCGGCTGTCGGGATTCGCCTTCGCTCGAGAGATCGGATCCGTGCTCGCCGGAGGATTCCTCCCGTTGATCGCGACTGCGCTGCTGGCGGCGTTCGGGCATTGGTGGATCATCGTCGTGTACCTGCTGGTGCTCACGATCCTCACGCTCGTCGCGCTGGCCTTCGGCCCGGAGACGAGCAGCAACGACATCGAGGCCGTGCCGGAGGACGTGCGCTGACGACGGGCTCGCGAGCTGCCCGGGGCCTGGTGCTCCGGGCAGCTTCGTGCTGACTCCGGCGCTCCGCCTCACCCCCGCCGGACCATCGCGCGGATGCTGACCACGAGCGCGAGCGCGCACCAGATGACGAGCACGATGAGATCGCGCCCGTTCATCGGGTAGATGTCCGCCAGCAGACCCGAGCGGATGAGGTCTGCTGCTGGTCGGAACGGCAGGAAGTCATGCACGACTCGGAACCATTCCGGGAGCCGGTCGGCCGGGAACGTGACCGGCGAGAACAGCATCACGAAGAACACCAGCACCTGGGTGACGAGCTGCGTCAGCAACGGCGGCAGGGTGACGGCGATCGCATAGCCGACCGCTGATGCGGTGAGAGCGGTCAAGACGGATGCTGTCACGAGAACCGGCCAGTCGAACGAGTAGCTGAATCCGTACCTCAACTGCGCCACGAGCACCGCGACTGCGACGCTCGGGAGCATGACGGCGAGCCACACGGTCAGGTCTGCTGCCAGCACGAGTGGGCGAGGCACTGGCAGGGCGCGGAGGTACGTGAACGTTCCGCTCGTGCGGGCCTGCGCGACGCCGGTGGCGACCATGACGAGTCCGATGATCATGAGGATCACGGTGGGCGCTCCGGTGGAGAGGAACTGAGCCGATGCGGTGGTGATGTCGGGGATGAGCAGGCCGAACCCGACGATGATTCCGGCAGCGAGCACCGCCTGCACGACTATGACGAAGGGCAGCATGCTGCCGGTCTGTGCCATCGTCCAGCGCAGCAGGGTCGTGTAACCGACCCAGAGTCCGGTGCGTCGAGGCACTGAAACGACGATCGTCCTCTGCTCAGACATCAGCGGTCTCCTTCGCGCGTGGATCGGTGCTCGCGGTAGCGGCGAGATAAGCGTCCTCGAGGGTGGCCGGTGCCAGCGCATATCCGTCGATGTGCTCGGACGAACGGAGAGCCGTCGCCCAGGACACAGCCGCGGCAGCATCCGCTGCGGAGATCGTCAACAGCACCCGGCGCCCCGACGCAACCCGGCGGGTGATCGGGAACGGCGCCCCGAGAAGGGACGGGTCGGTACCGTCAGGATGCAGGGAGAGCTCGAGTTGGAGGTCGTCGTCGCCGGATCCGCGGAGCCGGCTGGGAGAACCGCTGGCGACGACCTTGCCGCGATCGAGCACGACGAGGGAATCGACCACTCGTTCGGCCTCGACGACGTTGTGGGTGACGAGCAGCACGGCTGCTCCTTCATCGCCCAGTCGGCGCACTGTCTTCCACAGGCGGCGGCGGCGCGAGGCGTCGACGTCGTTGGTCGGCTCATCGAGAACGACCAACGGTACCGGGGCCACGGCAGCCATGGCGAAAGCAGTGAGTCGGCGCACTCCTCCAGAGATCCCACCGCCGTCAGGCGCTGCACGGCGGTTGAACCACTCGCCGATGTCGAGTTCGTCGGAGAGGGCAAGCGCGGAGCGGCGTGCATCGCCCCGCGACATCCCTCTCAATCGGCCGGCGATCTCGATCGCTGCTCTCGGAGTCAGGCCGTCCAGCGGAGCCTGGGCCTGGGGCTGGAGTGCCACACAACGCCGTGCGGTCGCCGGAGCGGCGATCGCATCGACACCGGCCACCCGGATCGCTCCGCCGTGCGGCCGCAGCAGACCGACGATCTGCGAGACGAGAGTGGTCTTGCCGGCGCCGTTGTGTCCGAGGAGGCCGAGGACCTCTCCTGCCCGCACCTGCAGGTCGATCCCGTCGTTCGCGACGACCGCTCCGAAGCGTCGAGTGAGGTCGTCCACCTTCAGCACTGTGTTCATCTCCGCCTGCTCTCTCAATTCGGATACCAGCGGTATCTCGCATACCGACAGTATCCAGATTCGGGCGGTAGGTCAACGGATACAGTGGAGAGATGGCTGGACGTGCAACCCCTCGAACCCCGCGCACGCGCGCCGAACGGCAGCGCGAGACCCGTGAAGCGCTCATGCTCGCAGCGCTCGATGAGTTCTCACGCAATGGCTACCACGCGACAAGCCTGGAAGATATTGCGAACGAGGCCGGGTTTTCGAAGGGGGCCGTCTACTCGAATTTCACCGGCAAACCGGATCTGTTCCTCACGCTGATGGAGTTCAACCTGGAGACCCTCCGCGACGGCGGTTGGGATCCCTTCTCGATGGTCGACGCGGAATCTGAGCTCGAAACGGAGACGAGAACCCTAGGTGGCCTGGCGGTCGCCGAGATGATGCGAGGGTTCGGGCTGGCCACGCTGGAGTTCATCGCCACGGCGGCCAGGGAGGAGAAGCTGATACCCGCGCTGCGCGAACGCATGCAGACGATGGTCGACGCGTACGCCCGCGTCGCGACCAGCGCACGACCAGCCGACGATAGTCTCCCCTCGGATGACGTCGCACTCCTCATGACGGCGCTCGATCAGGGCGTGACCATGCTCGCTTTGACGGGGATCACACCGATGGATCCGGCTGTCGTTCGCGCCGGCCTTCGTCGGCTCGTCGATCCGGCCGCTGCCGCCGCCGACCCGGCGCCGGATCGTGAGGGCGCGGCGTCGTTCCCCGGCGTCGAACAGGTGCAGCGGCTGTTCCAGGAGGGCGCCAAGGGCTGACGGCGCATCGGCGGCCATCATCCGTTCACCTCTCGCTCTTAACCTCGGGTGCACTGTGCTCGTTCCCGCACATGAGATGGAGTACGGATGCCGCAGCCGATGATGACCGTGTACGTCCTTCTTGCGGGCGTGCTGATGGCGATCTTCCAGCTCGCCCGCCCGTGGGGTGACGTCAGTGAAGAACCCGCGGCGATGGCTGAGGCCTTCGCGGATACGCGGTGGGTGATCGCCCATCTCGCGGGCGCGGCATCGTTCGTGATGCTGGCGTTGCTCGCGCACGTCGTGGCCGCCAAGAGTTCGACCGTCACCGCGACCGGCGACACGGGCGCGCCGCGGGTCGCGCGCATCGCGAAGGTTTCGATGGCCGCCGGCGCTCTGCTCGTCCTCCCCTATTACGGAGCGGAGACGTTCGCGCTGCATGAGATCGGAAGAGCCGCGCTCGATGGGGCATCGATCGATGTCGTCGGTCTGAGCGGAAGCATCCGCATGAACATCGCGGCGGTGACGCTGTTCGGCATCGGACTGCTGCTCGTCGCGGTCGCGGGCATCTGTCTTTCGGTGGCGAGCGTGCGAGCCGGGGTGGTTGCTTGGGGTGCATGGCCGATCGGCGTGCTCGCCGCACTCGCGTTGCCGCAGTTCGCGCTCCCGCCCGTCGGGCGCATGGCGTACGGTGTGGCGTTTCTCGCCGCGGCGGTGCTCTTCGCCGCGGCGGCATCCGCCCCGAAGCGTCGGGTGCCGACCAGGGCAGGCGATTCGGCGGACTGATTGGGACGCGGGGCGGAGTGATCGACCGCGGTCAATCGCGCGTGCCCGACTTGTCCACGAGTCGCCACGTCGCGGGAAGCAGCCCCGCCATGGCGACGATCTTCACGGCGTCGCCGATGAGGAACGGCAGCACGCCGAGGGTGAAGGCCGTGGCGAGGTCGATGCCAAGGAAGGCGGCCAGCCACGGGACACCGAAGGCATAGATCGTGAGGGATCCGATGGCAGCGAGGCCGAGCGTCGACCACACGGAACGATCGGAGCGGCGGCGAGCGAGTGCTCCGACGATGAGCGCCGCGATGACGTAGCCGACGATGTAGCCGAAGGATGAGAACGCCCAGCCGGAGGCGCCGTGCGCGAACAAGGGCACACCGACGAACCCCAGCAGGAGGTACAGCCCCGCACTGGCCGATCCGCGGAGCGGACCGAGCGCCGCACCGGTCAGGAGTACCGCGAAGGTCGCCAGCGAGATCGGGACAGGCGTGAACGGCAGAGGGATCGTGACGTATCCGGCGACCGTGATGAACGCCGTGCCGATGATCGTGAGGACGACATCGCGCACGCGTGCGCCCTGACGAGAACTGACGCCGATGAGGTCTGCCAGCACGGGGAAGGTGCGGCGATCGGCTGCTGCGGTTGACATGTGACTCCTCTGGAAGGTTCCTGAACAGTGTTAACTAGAACAGTGCTCACTAGAACACTGTTCACCTGAACGGTGTTCTGTAGAGTAGCAGGATGAACGCCGTACCTGCATCCGCCCGCAACGACAGAACAGGCGTCGTCGACGCAGCGATGCGAGTGTTGGCGGAGAACGGGCTGCCGGGGCTGTCGATGCGGCGGATCGCCGACGTCCTCGACGTGCAGGTCAGCGCGCTGTACTGGCACTTCCCGAACAAGCAGACCTTGCTCGCGGCCGTGAGTGAGCGGATCGTCGCGCTCGCCGACGAGTCCTCGGATGCTGCGCCCGGCCCCGCCGCCATCGCGACGACTCTGCATGAACGGTTGCTCGCATACCGCGACGGGGCCGAGCTCGTGTCGAGCTCTCTGGCGCTCGGGCTGCTCGAACTGCCGAGCTGGCGCAGGCTTGAGGCGGCAGCGCTCGCGGCAGGGCTGGATGCGAGGGCGGCGGGCATCGCGGCGGATACTCTCGTGCACTACGTGATCGGCTACACGTTCCATGAGCAGCAGCGGATGCACGCCGCCGTCGTCGGGGCGGCGGATGCATCGGTCGACCTCGCACCCGACCGGGTCGCGGATCGCGTCGACGGTTTCGACGCCGGGCTCGCGATGGTTGTGGCCGGAGTTCAGGCTGCCGTCGCCGCGACCTGAATCACCCCCGCGGCTGATGCGACGATCGCCGTCGCCCAGCAGCATCCGCGGTAGGGGCCCGTCGCCCCTGCGCTAGCCAGCATCCGCCGCTCGGGCAAGGGGGTTCTCGTGTCGTACGCCCAGGCGTAGAAAATGTGGAACACGCGACGAAGGGAGACGACATGGCTGCAGGTGACATCGAGACGTTCCGCCAGGACGGACTGTGGTTCAACCGCATCGAGGGAGAGTCGCGCACGCTCGGCCCCGGCTTCGAGAAGGAGAAGGAGGCGATCGCGGCGGGGCGAGAAGCCGCCGTCGCACGGCAGGTCGACCACAATCTGAAGTTCTCCGAGGGGCCGACGGATGACCGTGCGGCCCACGGCACGAATCCCCGCGACCTCGTCTGAGGCCGCGGGCGCCGGCTCTGCCGTGTGGGCCTCGCTGGTGCGCAGGGACACTCCCCGAGGGCGCGGCCCCCGCGAGGTGTCACTGTGTGCCGCATCCGAGCGTCGGATGCGACCATCAGCGACACTCCCCGAGAGTGCCGCGCCCGCGAGGTGTCACTGTGTGCCGCATCCGAGCGCCGGATGCGACCATCAGCGACACTCCCCGAGAGTGCCGCGCCCGCCTCAAGCCGCGCACGGCACCCGACGCGCCGGAGTTACTGTACCGACCACCCGCCATCGCTGGCGAGCACGGCGCCGTTGATGTTCACGGCATCATCCGACAGCAGGAACGTGATCGACGCGGCGAGGTGCTCGGCCGTCGCGACCGTGGGAATGGCCTGTTGGAACGGAGCGAGGCGCGCCGATCCGGACTCGGACATGTTCGGCGGCATCGGGATGCCGGTGGCCACGCCGCCCGGAGCGACCGAGTTCACGCGGATGCCCTTCGGCCCGTACATGAACGCCGCCGACTTCGTCACGCCGATGATGCCGTGCTTGCTCGCGGTGTAGGCGTTGCCGGATGCGTTGCCGCGGAGACCCGCCTCGCTGGAGACGTTGAGGATCGCACCGCCACCCGCGGCCTCCATCAGAGGAAGCACGGCCCGCATGAGCTTGAACGGTGCGGTGAGGTTGATCGCGATGACGCGGTCCCACACAGCATCCGGAGTCTCACCGGCCGGCGAGAAGTCGTCGTTGATTCCCGCGACGTTCGCGAGGCCGTCGATCTTGTCTCCGGCAGCGGCCACGACGGCGTCGATCGACTCCTGCTTCGTGAGGTCGCCGGCGACCGTGACGACGTCGGCATCCACGAGGTCGGTCTTCAGCGCATCGAGCTTGTCGGCCGCGATGTCGACGGCGATCACACGGCCGCCTTCGCGGGCGATGCGCGATGCCGTCGCCTTGCCGATTCCGGATGCTGCGCCGGTGACGATGATCGTCTTACCGGTGAAGCGACCGGGGGTGGTCTTCTCGACCCAACCCGCGGGTGCGTCCTCCGTCGGGATCTCGCCGTCGTTGGCAGCGCGGACGAGGTCGTCGACGACCGATTGGGCCATCGCGCCTTGGCTCAGGACGACCATCTGCTGCAGCGGCAGGCCGAGCACCGGCGTGAGGGAGTCGGCGTCGGCGCCGGCCTGGGCGAGCATACCGCGCACCAGCTCGCCGCCGATCGGATCATTCAGCCATTCGCCGATGGTGGAGTGTGCGGTCAGTGCCATGATTCTCCCTTTCAATCGAGTTTCGCAACGGTGCGTCTACTTATGTTCTATCGTACTCCTGGATACTCTGACAGGGTGCCGAGACCTCGCAGTGAGAAAGCGCGCCAAGCCGTGCTGGCGGCGATGCGTCGCGCGATCTCTGCTGAGGGCTACGCGGCCGTGACGATCGAGGGGCTCGCCGCCGAAGCGGACGTCTCGAAGCAGACGATCTACCGGTGGTGGCCGTCGAAGGCGGCGATCCTCGGAGAGGCGTTGCTCGAGGGGTCGATTCCTGGTGGCGACGTCTCGCTGCCGGTGACAGACGACCTCGAGGCAGATCTGCGCGCCTGGTTCTCGGCGGCGTCGGTGGGTCTCGGCAAGCCGGAGTCCGTCGCGCTCGCGCGTGCGCTGATCGCCGTGACGGCGATCGACCCCGAGCTCGGAGCGGCGCTCAACGAGCGCTTCGCGAGACCGATCGTCGAGTGGGTGGTCGCGCGGATCACGGTCGCGAAGGAAGCCGGTGACGTGCGAGCGGATGCTGACGCCGAAGCCATCGCGGATCAATTCGTCGCAACGGCGTCGTACTCCGCGCTGCAGGGGCGCCCGCTGAGCGAGGAGCGCGTCCGCGCGGTCGTGGAGCTGTTGCTGCGAGGGATCGCGGCGTAGCGCTTGGCCCGCCCGGCCGGCCCGGCCCGTGAGGTGGCGCTCGATGCCGTGTCCGGCCCCTCGACGCGGCATCCAGCGACACCTCTCGAGGGCCGCCGCGCGGAGGGGTGGCGCGAATGGTCGCTTTCCGTCGTTCTATGCAGCATCCTGTGACACCTTCCGCACACCACAGGCGCCGCGCAGCACACGCGGACGCCGTAGTGTCGTGGGGTGTCCGCATTCGCTCTGAAGTACGCACTGGTCGCGCTGGCGATCGTGATCGTCGCCGCCGGGGTGTGGTGGGCGGTGAAGCGCCCGAACCGCTCGAAGCGCACTCCGAGCCGCATGCGCATGCCGATCTTCGTCCCGATCGTGGGCTGGTTGCTGCTCGTGGTCGGATTCCTCATGGGGCTCAGTGCATTCGCGTCTCGCTACACGGCCGACCTGCTTCCGATGCGCATCGCCTCGTTGGCGATTGCCGCCGCCGGGGTGCTCTTCCTGGTGATGTACAACAACTGGTACGTCGACGCCCGCACCGACGAGGTGCACTTCCGCACGATCCTCGGACGCGAACGAGTGATCAAGTACGTGGACATCGTCGACTATCGGATGCTGGAGGTGAGCGGGCAACCGAGGTTCCAGGTGCGCGCGTCATCCGGTGTGAAGCTCAGCATCCATCCGCAGATCTACCCCGTCGAGCCGCTGTTCGCGGCGATCCGCTTCCGCGAGCGGGCCGGGCGCTGGCCGCTGGTGGGCGAGCCGCGATAGCCCGCCAGTCCGCCAGCCCGCCAGCGTCCGCAGCCTCATCGCCCGGCCGCGGCCCCCTCGGCGCGGGCTCCCGCGTCCGTCCGTCCGTCGGCGAATCGTGCCTGCGCCCGCTCGTGGCGCCCACCGACCGTGACATGCTCCGTGGCTTTCGCCAGGCCCATGGGCTTGGTCGACACGTAGATGCTCTCCGCGCGGTCGACGAGGAACGTCTCGTGCCACACCCCGACGGCGCCTGGAGCCTTGCGGGCGGCCTTGTTGAACGCGGTCCAGGCCGGGCGGTGCTCCTGTGCCGGCGCGGAGGCGTAGGCATAGAGCTTCTCGACGGACGACCAGTACTGCACGACGAACGGGCCGCCGCTGCCGAACAGCAACTGGTACCCGAGGAGCCCGGATTCTTTGTCCATGGACAGCTCGCGCAGCATCCGAGGCATGGCCATGAATGCCGGAAGCCAGTGATCCGGCCGCCACCAGCGATTGATCTGCATACCGATGTGGAACGCGACGAGCTCGCCTTCGTGGCGATGGGTCATGCGGCCATTGACGACTTTCGACATGGCATCCTCCTGACTAGATAGCTTTACTATCCATAATGGATAGCGATACTATCGATGTCAAGAGGTGAACATGAGGATTTCTGAGTTGTCGGCGCAAGCGAACGTTCCGGTGCCGACGATCAAGTACTACCTGCGCGAGGGGCTGCTGCCGGAGGGCGAGCGCAGCGCACCGACCCAGGCGGCGTATGGCGAGGCGCACCTGCAGCGGCTGCGCGTCATCCGGGCGCTGATCACGGCCGGCGTCAGCATCGCCGAGACGCGGCGGGTGCTCGACGCGCTGGATGATCCGCCAGCGGATGAGCATCGGCTGCTGGGCGCCGCCCACGCGGCGATCACTCCGCCTGTCGATGATTCGCTCGATCTGACCGCGGCGCAGCACGTCGTAGAGGGGCTCGGCTGGAAACCGGGGATGTGCGACGACGCCGTGCTGCACGATGTCGCCCGCGCACTGCAGGGACTCGAGGGTGCGGGCTTCGATCTGGCGAAAGGTGCGCTGCCGGTGTATCTGAAGAGCATGCGCGACGTCGCGGATGCCGAGATCGCCGGAGTTCCGACCGAATCCGCTGAGGCGGCCGTCAGATACGTCGTGCTCGGTTCGGTGCTCGTGGAGCCCCTGCTGCTGGCGCTGCGCCGCGTGGCGCAGCAGGTCGCGTCGGCAGAGCGCTTCGGCGCCGAGAGCACGCGGTGAGGCGCCGGAGGCACGAGGTGAGGCGCGGATGCCGCGCCGTTAGGCTGGATGCATGAACAAGAACAGCGTGTGGACCATCGTCGGTGTCGTCGTCGCTGTGATCGTCGCGTGGATCCTCGTCAGCGTGCTGTTCAACGTGCTGTGGTTCATCGCCAAGCTCGCGGTCGTCGCCGTCGTCGCAGTGGTCGTGTACCTGGTGCTGCGCGGAGCGTTCAGCAAGCAGGACTAGCGCCGGGCCGGCCCTCCTGGATCGCGGCCGACCGATCCGCGACGCGCGTTCGCACGGAAGAAGAATTTCGGGCGTTCTCGCACTCGATCATCCCCGAAACTCTTCTTCCCTGCCGCTCACCCCCGCAGCAACCCCCGCAGGGTCTGGATGCTGTCGGCCTCAGCCGCGGTCTTGTCGGGCCGATAGCCCTTGACGCGAGCGAAGCGCAGGGCGATGCGGCCGGGATAGCGCGGTGAGCGCTGCACGCCGTCGATCGCGATCTCGACGACGAGCTCCGGCCGCAGGAACACGGTGTTCGCCGTCCGCCGCGTCTCGTACGCCGGGAAGGTCTCGGTCTGCCACCGCAGCAGTTCGTCCGTGAGGCCCTTGAAGGTCTTGCCGACCATCACGAAGCCGCCCGGTTCGCCGAACTCGCCTTCCGGATCGTACGCGCCCAGGTGCAGGTTCGAGAGCATGCCCTGCCGACGGCCCGAGCCCCACTCCGCGGCGAGCACGACGAGATCGTAGGTGAGTACCGGCTTGACCTTCACCCACGACTTGCCGCGACGCCCTGCCGTGTACGTCGAATCGATCGCCTTGACGAGTACGCCCTCGTGTCCGGCGGCGAGGGCTTCGCGGGAGAGCTGCTCGGCGGCATCCGCATCGGAGGTGATGATGCCAGGCATCCGCCACTCGCCCGCGATCCGCTCGAGTTCTTTGAGGCGGACGGCGAGCGGCTCGTCGATGAGGTCGCGGCCGTCCACGTGCAGCAGGTCGAAGAACCACGGACGCAGGACGAGCTCGCGGGAGACGTCGGCGCCGAAACGCGACATGGTCTCCTGGAAAGGTCGCGGCCCGCCGTCTTCGTCTAGCGACAGCGTCTCGCCGTCGAGGATCAGATCGCGTGCAGGGAGGCCGCGCACGATCTCGACGAGTTCGGGGACGCGGTGGGTGATGTCGGCGAGGCTGCGGGTGTAGACACTGACGTCGTCGCCGTGCCGGTGCACCTGGACGCGGGCGCCGTCGAGCTTGTATTCGACAGATGCTTCGCCGGTGAGCTCGAGCGCGGCCGTCGCTGTCGCGGCGGTGCCGGCGAGCATCGGCAGCACCGGGCGCCCGACCTGAAGGCCGACGTCCTCCAGTTGCTCGGCGGTGCCGGTCAAAGCGAGGAGAGCGGTCTCGCCGAGATCGCCGGAGAGCATCGCGGCGCGGCGCACACTCGCGACAGGACGGTCGGACGCACGGGCGATGGCGTCGAGCAGCACTCCGCCCAACGCACCGGTGCGCAGCTCGCCCAGCATCGCCCGTACGAGGAAGTCCCACTCTCGGGAGGTGGCGCGTGAGGCGAGGTCGGTGAGAAGTCCGGTGCGCAGCGCCGCCGAACCGGCCCCCGATGCGCCGGCGAGTTCGTCGAGCGCATGATCGACGTCGGCGATGGTGAGGGTCGACTCGTCGGCGTGCTCGACCGCGAGTGCCGTGAGTCCGCGCCAACCGACGCCCAGACGTCCCTGACGGGGAGTGGCGAGCAGCAGCCCGACGAGCGGGGGGATCTCATCAGGCGCGGCGCGTTCGAGCAGTCGGGCGAGCGCGTCGGTCTTCGCGAGCCGCGACGACGTGGCGGCGACCGCCTCGGCGGTGTCTGCGAGCTCGGAGAGCTTCATGAGGGCATTCTTGCACCGGGGTGCGACGTTCGGGGTCAGGCGGGTGAAAGGCCGCGCGGCAGGGTCTCGAGCCCGTCCGTGCCTGCCGGCATCCGAGGTTCGTCGTCAGCGCGCAGGCGGCGCGAACGCCCGAGTGACGATGCGCCGGAGCGCCTCGCGGCGTCGTTCGTGATCCTCGGGGTCGTCGTCGCGCGTGGCGGTGAACGTGGCGCTGGCCGGCGACCAGGTCATCGACATCGCGATCACGGTCGTGAGTACATCGAAAGGCTCGAACCAGGGGTCGATGTGGCCGGACTTCTGGCCGGCTTCGATGGCGCGGAGTTTGGCTTCGTCGAGGCTCTCGGCGTCGATCGTCAGATGGCCGGTGGAGCGTCGCTCGAGGCGCACCCAGGTCGCGAGCCGCACGAGTTCGGGGGTCTCGAGGTACTCGTCGTACAGCCGCACGGCGTAGCCGGGGAGGTCTTCGCCGTCGATGGGGACGGTGTTCACGATGCTGTCCAGTGCGATGGAGAAGACCGCCTCGAAGAGTGCGCTCTTGTTGCCGAAGTACGCGTACAGCTGCGCCTTGTTGGCCTGAGCGGATGCGGCGATGCGATCCACGCGCGCCCCGGCGATGCCGTGCTCTGCGAACTCGGCGCTCGCCGCGTTGAGGATGCGCTCGCGAGTGCTGTCTCCCCGTTTCATCCCTCCAGAGTAACGAACCGGTTGGTTGCATCATGGTTCGGCACGGCGTATCGTCTATGACGGCCAAACAAACTAGTTAGTTACTTCGTCATGCGGCAAGAGAGACAGAACTCATGAACCGAACCCCTGCATTCGTCGCGACATCGTCCGATGCGCCGCTCACCCTCCAGACGATCCAGCGGCGAGAGCTGCGACCGCACGACGTCCTGATCGACGTCACATTCTGCGGTGTCTGCCATTCCGACCTCCACGAGATCCACCGCGCCGGCGACAAGCCGCTCGTCCCCGGCCACGAGTTCGTCGGCATCGTAACGGCGGTCGGTACGGAAGTCACGCGCTTCCGCACGGGGGATGCTGTCGCCGTCGGCAATATCGTCGACTCGTGCGGCAGGTGCAGCATGTGCCTCGCTGGTCAGGAGAATTACTGCGTCGAGTTCCCCACGCTGACCTACGGCGGCAACGACCGCATCGACGGAACCGTCACCCAGGGGGCGTACGCGAGCGCCTACGTCGCCGACGAGAAGTTCGTCTACGAGCTGCCAGAGAGCCTCGACCCTGCGGGTGTCGCACCCCTCATGTGCGCGGGCATCACAGTGTGGGAGCCGTTGGTCCGGTGGAACGCCGGCCCCGGCATGACGGTGGGCGTCGTCGGCCTCGGCGGTCTGGGGCACCTCGCCGTCAAGTTCGCCCACGCTCTCGGGGCCCACGTCGTGCTGTTCACGACGTCCGCGCAGAAGGCGGCGGATGCGAGCCGACTGGGAGTCGACGAAGTGGTGGTCTCCACCGACCCGCAGGCGATGGCCGCTCAGCACCATCGGCTGGACCTCGTCGTCGACACGGCATCCGCCCCGCACGACCTCACGCCCTACATCAGGGCGCTCGCGCTCGACGGAACCCTGGTGTCGCTCGGGGCGCTCGGATCGATGCAGTTCGACCCGATGGCGCTGCTCATCGGTCGCAAGAGCCTCGCATCGGCCGGCAGCGGCGGCACGAAGGGGACGCAGGCGATGCTCGAGTTCGCCGGAGAGCACGGCATCACCGCCGACGTCGAAGTGCTCCCTGCCCGCGACGTGAACATCGCCCTCGAACGGCTCGAACGCAATGACGTGCGGTATCGGTTCGTGCTTGACATGGGGGAGATGTCGTCAGGCACTCAGCGGTCATCGTAGATCCGCAGAGGATCGTGTTCGACGCGTCCGCGTACCGTGTCCGGTCGAGGCCCGTCAGCATCACGTGCGGTTCGATGTACTCGCCAACGAGGCCTTCCGTCGCTGTGCACTTCAATCGGCTGCAGAGCAAAGGCTTGACGCCCATCGCTCCCATTGGCATCATGGGCTCAAGATGTCAACGTTGACAATCACGGTCGAGCCGATCATCGTCGAGTTCGCACCGAACCACGGTGATGTCTTGGATGCGACCGCATCCGCAGCCCTCCATCCGACGGTTTCAGCGATAGGACGAAGATGTTCACACCCCTGCGAAAGAGAGCGACGGCAGCCGCGTCGCTCGCGGCATCAGCCACTCTGGTGGCCTGCCTCACCCCGATGGCCGCATCCGCCGCGCCGCCGACCACTCCGCCTCCGGTCGGAGTCTGCAACGCCACCCCCGACGGCAGTGACATCGTCGTCTCGGAGGCGACTGCGAACACCGAACTGACGGAGGCCTGGCGGCAGTTCGGCAACAGCGGAGGCGGCTGGGACAACCAGGGCGGCTGGGCGGCCGCTGACGGCACCTACTCGACTGAAGTGCCCGGCCATGGCGTCGTATGGCTGTTCAACGACACATGGCTCGGACCCGTCAACGACGACGAGAGTCTCGGCGAGGCGCCCGGTCTGGTGAACAACTCGGCCGTGATCGGCGGGGCCGACGGGCTGCCTGATACGACCATCACCGGTGGGACGCAGGATGATCCGACCTCGCTGGCCGGGCCGCTGTGGCAGTGGAACGGCGACGGGATCTTCGACGGCGGCAAACTGCGCGTCATCGAGTTCGAGCAGGCCATCACCGACGATCCGCCGCCGTGGAACTTCGGATGGGTGGGCACGACGCTCACCACCTTCGACGGCGACTTCGCGGTGGAGGAGTCGGTCGAGGTTCCGACTGCGAACAACATCACCTGGGGTGTTGAGCTCGTCGCCTGTGGGGACTTCATCTACATCTACGGTGCGGAGGCCGTGCCGCTCGAGAAGATCGCGCACATCGCGCGGGTACCCGTGGGCCACCTCGCGGACATCTCGAGCTGGGAGTACTTCGACGGTCAGGGCTGGAACGCCGACCCGACACGCTCGGCGCGGGTCGCGCGACAGGTCGGCGCGTCGTTCGCGGTGACGCCGATCGGCGACAAATGGGTGCTGTCGACGACGGACTCGATGCTGGGTGACACCATCTACGTCTCGGTCGCCGATTCGCCCGTGGGTCCGTTCACGGAGCGCCAGCCCGTCTACGTCGCGCCCGAGGCGCATGATCCCCGAGGCCTGTACGCCTACAACGTCGCCGCCCATCCGTCGATGAGCGATCCGGGCACGCTCACGATCTCCTACAACGTGAATTCCTCTCAGGGATTCGAGGGCATCCAGCACGACGCGAACGTCAACCGACCGCGGTTCCTCGACGTCCACTTCGACAGCGTGCCCGACACGACGCGTCCGGAGACCGCACTCGTCGCGCCGGTTGACGGTGCGGTGCTGCGCGAACTCACGATCGACCTCGACGCGACAGACGATTCGGGGTTGCAGCGGATCGTGGCCAACGTCTACCAGGGCAAGACGCTGATCAAGAGCACTCAGACCCCGCTCGGCGGCGCGAAAGCGGGAAGCCATTCGGCGACCGTCGCGGTCCCGGACGGTTCCTACACCGTGAAGTACAACGCGGAGGACGTCGCCGGCAACATCTCCCGTACCAGAACGGTCGCGGTGACGGTCGACACCACCGCACCGACTGCGACGGTGAAGAAGGGGGCGTCGTTCACGCAGGGCGAGGACGGCGTCTACGAGAAGGTGAGCTTCAAGCTTCACGATGCGGTGGGCGTCGATCAGGTCACGATCAACGGCGTCGTGAAGGACCTCACCGACAACGTCTGGTCAGATGTCAACTTCATCGAACCTGGTCGATTCGGAGCCGTCGAGGGAGAGAACGTCCTCGTCGTGATCGATCGCGCCGGTAACACTCAGGAGACGCGATTCATTCTCGAGTGAGCGATCGCCACGCGCGCCGTGCCCGCTTCGGCGGCACGGCGCGCTCGCGTACCTCGACTTGGAGTATTGGCTCCCGTCGGTGATACAAAGGGCGGAAGGGAGTCGACATGACCGAAAAGACCGACGGCGGGCGAATGCCGCAACGACCACGGATGCAGGACATCGCAGACGTGACCGGCTTCACCGTGAAGACGGTGTCGCGCGCGCTGTCGGGGGAGCCCAATGTGCGCGCGACGACCCGGGAGGCGGTGCTCGCCGAGGCGATGCGAATCGGCTTCCAGCGCAATGACATCGCGGCCGGTCTCCGACGCACAGGGCAGCGGATGTCGACCGTCGGCGTGATGCTCTCCGACCTGTCGAACCCGTTCTTCCCGCCCCTGCTGCGAGGCATACACGCCGTCGCCGCAGAGCACGGCTTCCCCATCATCGTGGCCGAGGCCGCCGGTGACGCGTCGCTGGAACGTGCGGCCATCGAGGGCTTGCTCGCCCAGCGGGTGTCGGGGCTCATCGTGGCCCCGACCGGCACGGACTTCGCCTATCTGGCCAACGAGCTCCATTTCGGCTCGGTTCTCGTCTTTGTCGACTCGACTCCGCTCGGATCAGCTGCCGACACGGTGACCACCGCGAATGATGTCAGCACACACGAGGTGATCGCCGGCCTGATCGCCCGGGGGCACCGCAGGATCGCGTTCCTCGGCCACCCGGATGCCGGGTACGGGGCCCCGCTGAGATGGGAGGGCTACCTCGCGGCCCTTCGCGAGGCCGGCATCGACCTCGACATGTCCATCGTGCGGCGCGGCTTGACGGCCGAGGCAGAGGCGACCGCCGCGGTGGACGCGATCTTCGCGGGAGAAGACCTCCCCACAGCGGTGTTCGCCGACAACAACCGTCTCACCGTGGGCATCCTGAAGTCCGCCGCCTACGCCCGGCACGCCTTCGCGATGGCGAGCTTCGACTCGCTCGACTTCGCCGATCAGTTCGGCGTGACGACGATCGACAGCCGACCACTGGAGGTGGGCAGGGCGGGTGCAGAGCTCTTCTTCCGGCGGCTCGCCGCTCCTGAGCTGCCTCCCCTGCGCGCACACGTCGAGGCGCACATCCACTGGGGCGGGACGCCCCTGTTCGTCCCTGCCTGAATCATCCTTGACGACCGCGCTCAGACCGTGATCTAATGTCAAATGTCAACGTTGACAATTGCTTACCATCACAGGCCCTTCGCCTGCGGATGCCTGAACCAGTAACTCGACGAGGAGATATGAAATGAAGCGCACCCGACTGCTCAGCGGCCTGGCCCTCAGCACCGCAGCGGTGCTGACTCTCGCCGGCTGCTCCATCGGAGCCAGCGGAGACGACACCGACGGCGTCGTGACACTTGACTTCTACATGGACAAGGCTGCGTGGGAGCCGACATTCGATGCCATGAATGAGGTGTCCGAGAAGGACGAGCAGATGACGCTGGAGGTGATCCAGACCCCCGGCTCGGATGCGGGAGCGTACGACAGCTTCGTGAAGCAGGCGTTCCAGACCAAGGACGTACCCGATCTCTTCACATGGCACACGGGGGACTCGCTCGGCGAGCTGGTCGAGCGCGACCTCGTCGCCGAGACGACCGACATCTGGACCGAGGCCGAGAAGGAAGGCCTCGTGCCAGAAGGACTCAAGGACAACTACACCTTCGACGGCAAGCAGTACTGCGTGCCCCTCAACGTCGTCTATTGGGCGATGTACTACAACAAGCACGTCTTCGAAGAGCACGGAATCGAGGTGCCCACCACGTTCGAGGAGCTGATGGACGCCGCGGTCACTCTCAAAGCTGCGGGTGTCACGCCGTTTCACCAGATGAACGTGTTCTTCGAATTCGTCTGGTTCATGGCCCTCGCCGCGGGTGAGGACCCGGAGGCGTACGCGGCTCTCGGCACCGATGACGGCTCCTTCCTCGATCCATCGATCGTCGAGTCCACAGAGCAGTGGAAGCAGATGATGGATGACGGGTGGTTCATCGATCCGGGTGTCCAGACCGATCCGCAGACACTGCTGTCCACCGGAGAGGTCGCGATGGCGTACTTCGGCACCTTCCTCACCGGGCAGCTGACGGCGATCGATCAGGTCGCCGGCGAAGATTACGGCATCTTCACCTTCCCGAACATGAACGCCGACGTCGAAGACACGCAGATGGTCCTGGAGACCGGCCCGCTCTGCGTCGGCAAGGGCGCGGACAACGAGAAGGCCGCCCTGGAGTACAGCAAGTGGTGGCTGGGCGATGACGCCCAGACCGTCTGGACCGAGACCCGCGGCGACGTCTCGTTCAACCCGAACGCGCCGCTGGCGGACCCCGAATTGCAGAACCTCGTAGACACCGTGAACGGCGGCGGATACCAGATCCAGCCCCGCTTCATGGAGATGGTGCCGCTGCCGGTCTACAACCGCTCGACTGAAGTGTTCGGCGAGTTCGTGTCGAACAACGGCGACCCCGACGCCGTGCTGGAAGAGCTGCAGAAGGAGAACGAGGCGTACTGGTCCGAACAGGACTGACCTTCGACCCGTGCCGGACGACTGTCGGTCGCACCCGCGACCGACAGTCGTCAACGAGAGAGCTGAGCCATGACTGACACCATCACCGCGCCAGAGGCGCGCGAAACCGTCGAGAGGACGCAGGCCCCGCCGCGACGTCCGCGTCGCCGCATCCAATGGTCCGCGATCGGATTCGTCTCACCAGCGATCATCACTGTCGCGGTGCTGCTGTACGCGCCGTTCCTCTGGACCAGCTACTTGGCTTTCACGGAGTTCGACGGCTTCGGGGACCCCGAGTGGGCCGGCCTGAGCAACTTCGGTGCGATGTTCGCCGACCCGGGTCTGCTCAACTCGCTGCTCAACACGCTGTACTGGGTCGTGGGGACGCTGCTGATCCCTGTCGGCCTCGGGCTGCTGATCGCAGTACTGACGTTCGGCCTTCGCGGGTCGTTCTGGTACCGACTGCCCTTCCTCATCCCGTACGCCATCTCCGGTGTCGCCGTCGGGGTGATCTGGAACTTCATCCTCCAGACCGGTGGAGCCCTCGACGAGGTTCTCGCCCTCTTCGGTCTCATGGACCCGCCGCGCTGGCTGCTGGATGCACCGTTGAACACGGTCGTGATGATCGGCGCGGCGGCGTGGCAGGGGGTCGGCGTCAACGCGCTGCTCTTCACCATCGGCCTGCAGTCGATCCCGCGAGAGCCGCTCGAGGCGGCGCGGGTCGACGGCGCGGCGGGCTGGACGATGTTCCGCACGATGACGTGGCCGATGCTGCGTCCGATCACGACGGTGGTGATCGGGCTGTCGATCGTCGGTTCGCTGAAGACGTTCGACATCATCTACGCGATGACGAAGGGGGGTCCGGGTCGATCGTCCGAGACCCTGGCGCTGACCATGTACAAGGAGACCTTCAACAACGCGGACTACGGCCTCGGCGCCGCAATCGCGCTGTTCCTCACGGTGGTCACGGTGGCGGCCTCGGTGCTCTACCTGCGCCGACAGCTGCACGAAGCGAAGGCGATGTGATGTCCGACACGATCCGCAAATCGCTCCTCGTCCTCCTCGGACTGATCTGGCTTGCGCCGGTCTACCTGATCATCGTCAACGCGGCGAAGACCCAGCCGCAGTACGCGGCGACGTCTCCATGGCAGGCGACCGGGTTCGACGGGCTGTTCGAGAACGTCACGGCCGCCTGGACCCGCGGTGAACTGAGCGGGGCTTTCACATCGACGATCATCTACTCCGTCGTGGCCCCGACCCTGGCGGTGCTGATCGGCGCAGCGGCAGGCTTCGCGATCGTGGCGCTGCGACTCAAGCACGGGTTCGTGTGGTTCGTGATCATCTTCTGCTCCACGGTGTTCCCCATTCAGATGCTGCTCATGCCGCTGTTCCTCTGGTACGCGGACTGGGACCTCTACGACACCCGATGGGGTCTGATCCTCGTCTACGCCGTGACGTCGGTCTCGTTCGCGGCGTTCGTGATGCGCAACTTCTTCACAGGGATCGCCCATCAGGTCTTCGAGGCTGCGGTCGTCGACGGCGCGTCCTCCTGGCGCATCTTCTGGCGGATCTATCTGCCACTCGCCCGGCCCGCTCTCGTCGCGCTGTTCATCCTGCAGGCGACCGGAGTCTGGAACGACCTGCTCCTCGGGCTGACTCTGACGAAGTCGGAGGACATCCGGCCACTGATGGCCTCGCTGGCCGCGCTGACCGGGAACTATGGCGGATCCACCGCCCCTGTGCTGCTGGCCGGAGGGGTGATCGTCTCCATCCCGACCGTCCTGCTGTTCCTCGCGACACAACGAGCGTTCAGCCGTGGACTCTCGCTCGGGCAGTTCTGACCGATCGAGATCCGCTTGTCCAGGGCGCTGGCTGCGGGCAGCCGCGAAGTCTTGACACGCCCTCACCACCAGGAGAACAGATGAATTCGTCCCCCGATCCCATCAAGACCCGTCTGGACCGCTTCGTGCGGGAGCGACTTCTCTCTGCGGTGGAGCACGCGTCCGCCGATGTCACCGTAGAAGCGTGGGACGTGCCGGGGGAGCCCGTGCCGTTCAGCGAGGCCGTCCGCCAGCGCTTCGAACCGTTCGCGGTCGGCCGCAGTTGGGGGCGAGCCTGGGGAACGACCTGGTTCCGGGTCACCGGCACCGTCCCGGCAGACTGGTCCGTGGGCGAAGACGGGATCGAACTGGTGATCGATCCCGGCTTCATCCATGATTGGGCAGGATTCCAGGTCGAGGCGCTCGTCTACGACAGTGAGGGCCGGATCCTCAAGGGCATCGAGCCGCGCAACGACTACGTGCGACTGGGAGTTGCTCCTGGCGAGAGCTTCGAAGTGTTCGTCGAAGCGGCTGCCAACCCCGACGTCATCGGGGAGTTGACCTTCGCTCCGACGCCGCTCGGTCGACGGGAGACGGCGCCTCAAGAGCATCTCTACACCCTGCGTCGCGTTGCCCTGGTGCACCGTGACTCCGAGGTCTGGGAGCTGATGCAGGACATCTGGACGCTCGAGGGGCTCGCCGAGCAGTTGCCCGACCCCTCGCCCCGTCGCGCGGCGGTGTGGGGGGCGCTCGACGCCGTCGTGGACGCCGTCGACCCGGCAGATGTGCACGGGACAGCATCCGACGGGCGGGCGGCGCTCGCGGCGGTGCTCTCATCACCGGCCGCCGCCAGCGCGCATCGGATCTTCGCGGTCGGTCACGCGCACATCGACTCCGCCTGGCTCTGGCCGGTACGCGAGACCGTGCGCAAGTGCGCGCGGACGTTCTCCAACGTGCTCGACCTCATGGACCAGCATCCGGATTTCATCTTCGCCTGCTCCTCCGCCCAGCAGTACGCATGGGTCAAGGAGTTCTACCCCGAGCTGTACGAGCGCATCAAGGTCCGGGTGGCCGAGGGGCGCTTCGTCCCCGTCGGCGGGATGTGGGTCGAATCCGACACCAACCTCCCCGGGGCGGAGGCGCTGGCGCGTCAGTTCGTGGAGGGCAAGCGGTTCTTCCTCGACGAGTTCGGCATCGACACCCGCGAGGTATGGCTGCCTGACTCGTTCGGCTACACGGCCGCGTTGCCGCAGATCGCCGCTTCAGCGGGCGCCGGGTACTTCCTCACTCAGAAGCTGTCGTGGAACGAGGTGAACGCGTTCCCGCATCACTCCTTCGACTGGGAGGGCATCGACGGCACGCGCATCTTCACCCACTTCCCGCCCGTCGACACCTACAACTCCATGCTCTCAGGTGCCGAACTCGCCCACACCGAGCGGAACCTCGCCGGAAAGGGACGGGCGAACACGTCGCTCGTGCCCTTCGGCTACGGCGACGGCGGCGGCGGTCCGACCCGCGAGATGATGGCCGCAGTCGAGCGCACCCGTTCCCTCGAAGGATCGCCCACGGTGCGTGTCACGACACCGGCGGCGTTCTTCGAGGAGGCGTCGGCCGAGCTGCAGAGCCGACCGGTCTGGGTGGGCGAGCTGTACCTCGAGAGCCATCGCGGCACGTACTCGGCGCAGGCGCGCACGAAGCGCGGGAATCGCCGCAGCGAGAGTCTGCTGCACGAGGCAGAGCTCTGGGCCACCACCGCCTCGGTGCGCCTGGGCGTCCCCTACCCGACGGAGGTGCTCCGCAAGGCCTGGCGCACCGTGCTGCTGCAGCAGTTTCACGACATCCTTCCCGGGTCTTCGATCGGCTGGGTGTACGACCAGGCGGAGGTCGAGTACGCGCAGATCGAGAAGGCTCTCGAGGGCGTGATCGGCGAGGCGCTGTCCGCCCTCGCCGAGGATGCGCAGGAGCCGCTCTTCGCGAACTCCGCCCCGGTGACGATCGACGGGGTGCCGCCGTTCGCGATCGGAACCAGAGATGTCGGCAGAGATGTCGGCGGAGACGTCCGCGTCTCTGAGGCCGAGGGGAGCATCACCCTGTCCAACGGACTGGTCAGCGTGGTGGTGGATGCCGACGGCCTTCTCGTCTCGCTCGTGGACGCGGCAAGCGGGCGGGAGGCGATCGCGCCGGGAGCACGCGGCGGACTGCTGCAGGTGTTCCGTGACACCCCACGCAAGTTCGATGCATGGGACGTCGACATCGAGTACAGGCGATCGGTCGTCGATCTCGTCACCGCCGACAGCATCGAGGTCGAACACGGAGACGAATCCGCGACCGTCCGGGTGACGCGCTCGTTCGGCGCATCGACCGTGGAGCAGTGCATCACCGTGACCGCGGGTATCGCCGCCGTCGATCTCGAGACGAACGTCGACTGGCACGAGCAGCAGAAGATGCTGAAGCTCGGCGTCCCGGTCGATGTGCATACGACGACTGCGCGCTCCGAGATTCAGTTCGGGCACATCGAGCGCCCGATCCACACGAACACCAGCTGGGATGCCGCGCGCTTCGAGACGGCTGCGCAGCGGTGGGTGCACGTGGGCGATGCCGAGTTCGGGTTCGGCGTCGCGAACGACGCGATCTATGGGCACGACGTGACCCGCCACGAGCGGACCGGCGGCGGCACCTTCGCCCTGGTGCGACAGACTCTCGTGCGCGCACCGCTGTTCCCGGACCCGGAGGCTGATCAGGGGCACCACTCGTTCAGGACGTCGTTAGTTCCCGGCGGCGTCTCCGCCGCGATCGAGGCAGGCTACCGGCTGAATCTGCCGCTGCGCGAGGCTGCTGCCGCGGTCGCCCCGCTCGTCGTCGCCGGTGATGGCGCGCTGATCGAGACGGTCAAGTCCGCAGAGGACGGCTCGGGAGACGTCATCATCCGTCTCTACGAACCGCTGGGCGTGCGCGCGCGAGTCGACCTCACCGTCGGTTTTACGGTGCGGGCCGTCGAGCAGACAGACCTCATCGAGCGCCCGGCGGAAGGTCACGCGATCGTACGGACGGAGGAGGGAAGGGTCGAGCTGCAGTTGAGCCCGTTCGAGATAGTGACGCTGCGCTTCGTCACCGCGTGATCAACTTCGTCAGTCGACAGGTCCCCAGCGCGGATGCCGCGCCACGGCGACCCGCGCGGCAAGGTCGGTCAGCACCCGAGAATCCACCGAGTCGACCCCGACCACCCGAGCGAGCTCGAGCGCGATCGCCGCATGACCTGCCGCATTCGGGTGGAAGGCGTCGTCGAGCAGGCCCCACGGCATCCCTTCGTTGCCCGGGCCTGTTCCCGCCGAGAACGACGTGAACAGTGCGTGCTGATCGGCGAGGATCGCCCCCTCGCGCGCGGCGACGTCGCGCATCACCGACGCGAACTCGCCGATGCGTTCCCGATCCGGCGCATGCAGCAGGTCGATCGCCGGCGGCGTCTGCAGCACCGGGATCGCACCCAGCGCACGAACGCGAGTCACGAACGTCGCGATGTCGTCTCCGAACGCCGACGGCGAGACGACCGGATCGACCCACACGGTCGAGCAGTCGTTCGTGCCGATCATGAGCGTGACGACATCCGGCCGCCACGTCGCCACCCGCCGCTCGAAGTCGTCGAGGATCAGCGAGATGCGCCACCCGCTGATCGCGGTGTTGATCACGGCATCCTGAACGCGACCGAGATCACCGCGGATCAGCTCGTGCAGGTGGTCGACGTAGTTGCGCGCGCCGCGGGTGTGGATGAGGCCGTGCGTGATCGAGTCGCCCGTCATCACCCACGTCAGCGGGGCATCCGAAGCCAGTGCCGACGTCAATCGAGAGAGCTCCGTCATCGCACCTCCAGCTCGACGTCGACGAAGCGGGGACGGTAGATGGAGGCGTCGTCATACACATCGCCGACGTTATCGAACGTGTTGACGTTGTACGTGACGAGAAGGCTGTTGCCGTGGCGGAGCTGCGGATGCTCGTGCGCGTTGTACGTGAACACGTCGGCGTCCTCGTAGCTGCCGAGCAGCCCCGTCTCTGGCGTGCGGTACACCTCGACCGGCTCAGAGAATGGGCCCGTAGGCGAGCACGAGGTGCGCGCGACGATACGCGTGCTGAAGAGCTCGGAGGTGTCCTGCGTGATCAGCAGGTACCCGTCACGAAACTTCGCGACGCTGAACTCGTTCGCCACGTACGGCACCACGGGCACGGCTGCTGCCTCGTCGGCGACCCAGTCCGTACCGTTCCAGAACGTCCAGTCACCGGCCAGCGCATCCTTGCCCTGCGTTCGCGCGACGTACGACGACCGAACGCCCTCGGGGTCGGCGATGCCGTAGATGTAGGTCGTCTGTCCCTCCTGCAGCGTCCACGATCCCCAGTTGATTCCGGTCTCCGACGGCAGATCGACGATCGACTGCAGCTGCAGCGTTTCGTCGTCGAGCGTCGCGAGACGGTTCGCGGTCCAGCGGAAGTCGAAGGGGTTTGGCCCGGTCTTCTCGAACTGCAGCAGCGGCACCTGCACCGTGTGCTTCTCGCCCGGTGTGGGGTTGCCGATCCAGTACCACTTCCCGTCCGGTTCCGGAGGGATGATGCCGGCCGGAGCATCCGGTGTGCCACCCGTGATCGTCGACAGACCCTTGCTCGTCTGCACGACCACGGAGTTGTTCACGAACGGCGAGTCGGTCGGGCGCGACCCGTCAGCATCCACCGTGCCGAGGAACGAGTCGGAGAAGAACCAGCCGGTCTTCCCACCGCGCAGCGGCAGGGAGTATGTGCTGTCGCCGCCGGTCCATTCGCCGCCGGTGTCGGCGTAGGTCGTGAACTGCTCGGTGAGCGGCTCGTTGATGGATGCTGTCGCCGTCAGCGTCTTGTCGGCGAGCGAGCACTGGCCGCCCGTGGTTCCGGTCGCCACCGTCGCGCTCGCCGGAGCCGCCAGCAGTGCGCCGGTCAGCACGGATGCCGTGGCGAGCCCCGCCGCGAGGATTCTTCTGTTCTTCATGACCACTCCTTTGTGTTCTTTCGTTGTTGTCGTGCCGGGTGATCCCGGCGCCCATCTGCCGATGGAAGAAGAGTTTCGGGGCTTCAGGTCGGCGTGAACCCCCGAAACTCTTCTTTCAAGGGGTGCGGCTCTAGGCGGATGCGGCGACCACGCGGCCGTCGGCATGAACGTCGTACGATTTCCCACCGACGTGCAGCCCGCGCAGCGTCGCCGACGGATCGATCCCCGCCACGCATCCTGCCGCCGTGACCGTGCCGTCCGTCGCCACGGTGACCCCGAACAGGGCCTCGATCACGAGCTCGATCCATGCACCGGACGATGAGCACGCCCAGTCGATGATGTACGGCAGCTGCGGCGGGGCCTTGCGGGCGCCGCCGTTGATGCCCGGCACCGCTTCCTCCACGAAGTGCGCCTGTCCCATCGGGCCCTGGTTGGCGGTCTGTGCGAGTCCGGTGAGCCAGTCCAGCAGCACCGAAGGTGCTCCGAGCGCGGCGAGTGCACGCCCAGCATCCGCCGGCCACGCCGGATACGCGCCGTTCCACTGGTGGTCGGGGCGCACGCTGTAGCTCGCATCCGGATCCCAGGGCGACAGGGCCCGCATCCAGTTGTCGGTCTGCAGCTCGCGCTGGAAGAACTCCACCATCTCGGCCCTCACCTCCGGCGCGAGGTCGTCCGCGATCGTCGTGCCCACGACACTGAAGTCGTAGCAGTGCCGCACCGCGAGCCGGGTGCCGTCTGGCTGGCCGGCCGAGAAGATTCCCTCGCCGGGCAGGTAACGCGCGACGACCGAAGGCAACAGATCCGAAGCCGAACCGCGCAGTTCGGCAGCCGCCGAGTCGTCGCCTTGCAAGGCAGCGAGCGAGGCAGCCGTCCGCATGCTCCACACGTTCGCGGCGTTCAGGCTCGCGACCTCGTGCGTGTACGAACTGACGCACTCGAGCAGGTTGTCGATCTCGCCGTAGTCGGCGAGGTCGGTGTCTCGGCGCAGCGCTTTCCACGCGGTCGCCCACTCCTGCACCGACTCGCCCACCGTCGTGTCGCCGACCCGCTCAGACAGGAACTCCACGTCACCGGTCAACCGCACGTAGTCGTGCACGAGCCGGATCATCGCGTAGTCGTTCACCGAGTACCAGCGTCCGACGGGTCCGCCGGTGAGGGACGAGGTGCCGAAGTGTGAGTGGATGTCGAGCGAGATCCAGTGCCGCAGCTGATTGCGCATCTCGGCGGGGTCGAGCAGCGCGTGACTGATCGAGCTGAGGCTGTAGTCCCAGATGAAGGTCGTCGTGCCCCAGTAGTTCGGCATCAGGGTGTCGTACGAGCGGCCGAGCACGTTCCCCTCGTAGTCGCGGCGGAACCAGATCACTCCGAGCGCGGCCCACCAATAGATGCGGCGCAGCGGTTCGGATGCCGTCTCCAGCACGGGCAGTGCACCCGAGAACTCCTCGTTGCCAGCGGTGAAGGCGGCCGAGAGCTGCCTGTTCCAGAACTCTTCGGCCGCGGCGACGGCGCCAGGCACGTCGGCCACGATCGACGCGTACGTCTCGCGAGCGGCGGATGCCGTGGTGCCGACCGCCTGGACATAAGAGGTGCGGGCGTTGCCGCCCGCCGGCACATCGAGCGTCACACTCAGGTCGCCGCCGCGCCCGTTGCCGCCGATACCGACGTCGAACGGATCGGTCGCTGAGCCTGTCGAAGCGTCCGCGACGCCACTGAGTGCCGCTGATCCACCGAGCAGCCCCTGCACGCTCCACGCCCCGGCGTCCGCCGAAGAGAACTCCAACGTGCCATCAGCTGCGGAAACGGCATCCGGCTCCGAGGGCGACTCAGCATCCAACCACGCGTCGGCAGACCGCGTCACGCGCGCCGCCGCCGACAACCCGATGACGACAGAACGTGCGACAGAGGACGACACCGCGATGTCGATCGCCACCGCCATGGAGCCAGGCACGCACACCGTCGTCGTCTCGATGGTCAGGTCGCCGAGAGTCGCGCGCCGCACGACCCGATCCGGTCGCCACTCGTGCGTCACAGGCGCGCCGTACGACGCGAACAGGCGTCCGTCGACGAACAGCACGGCGGTCTGCGTGAGCCCTTGAGAGACGGGCGGGAACTGCACTGCAGACACCGCAGTGAGGTCATGGTCGACGCGCACGGTGCCGAGCATGTTCGTGAGCCCGGCGGGCGCGATCATGTCGTCGTAGTGGTGCGTGACAGGGTCGGCCGCGAGGTCGTCGACGGTGGGGATGAGAGGAGACAAAGGGATCCCTTTCAGTACTGGCCGAGGGCCAGGCCCTTGCTGAAGAACTTCTGCGTGCAGAGGAACAGCACGACGGTGGGCAGCGACACGATCACCGCTGCTGCGAGCACTGTCGACATCTGCGCGCCGCCGTAGGTGCTCTGCATTCCCGACAGCGTGGTGATGATCGGACGCACGTCATCGGACTGGCTGAGCGTCAGGCCGAGCAGCAGGTCGTTCCAGACGAACGTCGCCTGCAGGATGAAGATCGCCACGAGTGCGCTGGATGCCATCGGCAGGTACATGCGGGTGAAGATCTTCCACGTCGTCGCCCCGTCGAGCACGGCGGCCTCGAATGTGGAGTGCGCGACGCCGGTGAAGAAGTTGCGCATCACGAACGCCGAGAACGGGATCGAGATGACCGTGTAGATGATGACCATGCCGACGCGGGTGTCGAACATGCCCGTGCGGGAATATGCATCGAACAGCGGCAGCAGGATCATCTGCAACGGGAACACCGAGCCGCCGAAGATCACGACGAACCACGTGAATCCGTGCTTCAGGCGCAGCGCCACGATCGCGAAGCCGGCTGCCGCGCCGACGAGCACCGCGATCGTGGGCGAGATGATCGCGTAGAGCAGGGTGCTCAGCACGCTGCCGCCGAGGCCGGACAGCTCGAAGGCCGCGGCGATGTTCTCGAACAGGTGGAAGTCAGTGGGGATCCACGACGTCTTCGATGTGAAGGTCGTCGGGTCCTTCATCGCGTTCACGACGAGCAGGTACGCGGGCATCAGCCACACGAGTCCCAGGACGATGAGGATGCCGTAGCGAAGGGCTTTCATGTCACATCTCCTTCTTCGGCGAGAGCTGCTGGCGCAGGTACGTCACGGAGGCGATCAGGGTGATGACCGTGAGGAACACGGCGATCGCAGAGCCGAGACCGTAGTCGCTGTTGACGAACGTCTCTTTGTACATCGTCAGTGCGAGCGTCTCGGAGACGGTGCCGGGGCCGCCCTTGGTCATACCCCAGACGATGTCGAAGGTCTTCAGGCTGGCGACGATCGAGAGTCCGACGACCACAGCGGTGAGCGGGCGCAGCATCGGCCACAGCATGCTGGTGAACAGGCGGATGCCGTCGGCGCCGTCGATGCGGGCAGCTTCGAGCGGCTCCTTGGGGATGGCCTGCAGGCCGATCGTGAACAGCAGGGCGTTCACGCCCACCCCCTGCCACGAGGCGGCGATGATCATGACGATCGTGTTGAGCGGAGCATCCAGAAGCCACCGAGGGGGATCCAGGATGCCGAACACCGCGAGTGCCTGATCCAGCGCACCGCCGGACGAGAGGATGAACGACCAGACCACGCCGACACCGATGCCCGACAGGGCATACGGGATGAGGAAGGGCAGGCGCAGCCAGAGTCCGCCGCCGAGGTTCCAGGTGAGCAGCGCGACCGCGAGACCGATGCCGACCGGGATGACCAGGGTTCCGACGACCCACAGCAGCGTGTTGAGAACCGAGGTGACGAAGTCGCCGTCGGTGAACATCTCGACGTAGTTGTCGAAGCCGATCCAGTCGGGGCTGCCGAGGCCGTTGTAGTCGGTGAAGCTGAGGAACACGGTCCACAGCAGTGGCAGGTAGAGCAGTACCGCGATGAGCAGCACGCCCGGGGCGATGAAGCCCCGGGCGGACCACTGATACGGCGTCGTCTTATGCGCCATGCGGGGCGTTACTCCTGCTCTGCCCAGTACTTGTCAGCCGTGGCCTGGATCTTCTCCAGGAACGGCATCGGGTCGCCGGGGTTGGCGTTGAACGCGCCGAACTGCTCGATCGCGGTGGTCACGATCTCGGTCGGCATCGCCTCGAAGAAGCGGTCGTACAGCTGGTAGTCGTCGCCGGCGATGGCGGTGCCGATCTCGGCGAGGGCGGGGTCTGCGACCTCGGCCTTCGGGTTGAAGGCGACGTCACCGTGGGCGGCGTTCCAGGCGGTCTGCGCGCCGTCGGACATCCACCACTCGGAGTAGGCGAGGCCGAGACCCTTCTGCGAGGAGCTCTCGGCGACGCAGATCGGTCCTGATTCGACGGCGACAGGGGTCTTCTCGAGGTCGGAGTTGACCGCCGGGATCGCGAACATGCCGTAGTCGTCGGCGCTCATGCCGGCACCGTCGAGGTTGCCTGCGTAGAAGGTGCCGAAGTTGATCATCGCGAAGTCGCCCTGCTTGAGCGCGACGGCAGGGTCGGTCGTGCTGCCGGCGTCGCTGAACCAGCCGTTCTCGTGCTCTTCGAGCCAGATGTTCATGACGTCGACGATCTCGGGATCGGTGTACTTGACCTCGCCGGTGGTCAGGCCCTCGTAGAGCTCGGGATCGGTCGAGGCGACGAGGTGCTGGAACCACTGGAACGTGAACAGCGTGCTGGTCTGGTAGTACGGCGTGACGCCGGCGGCCTTGAGCGTCTCGGCGGCCGTGTTGAGCTCGTCCCAGGTGGAGGGAACCTCGACGCCGTTGTCGGCGAACGCGGCCTTGTTGTAGAACATGATCCAGTAGGCGATGTTCATCGGCACGCAGTACTGCTTGTCGTCGAAGGTGTAGCTCTCGGCGAGGTCCTCGCTCACCCAGCCCTCATCGATCGCCTTCTTCCAGATGTCTGTGGTCTCGGCGATCAGGCCTTCGTCGACGAGCTCCTTCAGTGACTGCCCGGTGTGCCAGGTGAACAGGCCAGGCGACTTGTTGGTGCGGAACGACTGCTTGATGAAGGCGTCGTACTGGTTGGCGTCCGAGTAGCCGGTCGTCTTCAGGGTGATGTCGACATCGGCCCCGCTCGTCTCGTTGAGCGACTCGAAGTCGGGCTTCCACGCCGCCTTGTCGGTGTAGAAGTTGAGCGTGCCGGTGGTCTCACCGTCACCGCCTCCGCCGCCGGAACCGCCGGAGCAGCCTGCGAGGGCCACTCCGGCCAGGACCACGCCGGTGATGGCGATGGCGATCTTGCGTCGCGAGATCATTTGGAACTCCTTTGTTCTTTGGTGCTGCTGTCGGGTGTGTGCTGTGTGTTCAGTTGTCGCTCATGCGGGATCCCCGCACGTAGGCCTTCAAGGTGGCGAATCGAGTGCTCTGCGAGTGCTCGGTCCGTTCGATCCGGTAGGGGCCGACGGATGCCGGGACGATGAAGGTCTCGGCGTAGTGGATGACGAACGGTTCGAACGATCCGGTCGGGCTGACGACGCGCGCTTCATCGCCCTCGACCAGGTTGATCACGTTGACGGTGCCATCGGTGTCGTGGTCGGCGCCCTGCGTGAACCAGTGTCGCCGGGTCTCGATGAACTCGAGCTCGTGCAGCCCGGTGCGCTCTTCGACCACGTCGCCTTCGGTGCGGATCGTGTCGACCTGGTCGAGGAGGTTCTCGTCGACCCAGTCGGTGTCGCGGTCCCACTGGATGTTGCGGGCGCCGTGATCGAGGTGCACAGGGCGCGGGATGCCGTCGAGTCCGACCCGACCCCAGTCCCACAGCTTGAACGTGAAGATGAACGGCGTGGCCGAGATCTCGAGCACCATCGAGTTGGCGCCGGAGCAGTGGATCGTGCCGGCGGGGATAGCGAAGTGGTCGTGCTTCTTGGCCGGGTACGAGTTGATGTACTTCTCGGCGGGGAACGGCTGGTCGCCGTTCTGGGCGGTGATGAGGTCGCGCACCATGGCATCCTGGTCGATGCCGTTCTTGGTGCCGAGGTAGACCACGGCGTCGTCGCCGACGTCGAGCATGTAGTAGCTCTCGTCCTGCGTGTACGGCATCCCGAACGTGTTCTTGATGTAGTCGGTGAGGGGATGCACCTGCAGGCTGAGGTTGCCGCCGTCCATGGTGTCGAGGAAGTCGAAGCGGATCGGGAACTCCGCCCCGAACCGCGAGAACGTCTTGGCGCCGAGGAGCTCTGTGGGCTGGGCGAACACGAGGTCGAGCGAGGGGATCTCGATGACGCCGCCGTCGCCCTCGAGCAGCAGCGAGTTCTCTTCGGGGACGCAGTCGAAGCACCAGGCGTAGTTGTCCTTCGAGGGGTCGAGGCCGATGAGGTTCTTCATCCACTGCCCGCCCCATACTCCTGGGTCGAAGAACGGCACGACGCGGAAAGGGCGGGATGCTGCTTCTCGCAGTGCTTCGCGGAAGGCATCGCCTGTGATCATGCCGGCATCCGGTGAGTCGGGGTGCGGCTGGGCCGGGGCGATGGCGTTGCCGTCGACGACGAAGTCGACCGTGTCGAAGAGGGAGCGCTTGTGGCGGTCGGCGACGCGCCACTCGACGAAGAAGCCGCGCTTGTACTTGCGCAGGTTGTCTTCGGTGGGGTTGTTCGCACGCCAGTTGGTGGCGCCGGAACGCTGGCGCAGCTGGATCTCCCAGCGGGCCATGTCGACGAGGACGGTCGTGGTGTTCTCGGTCTTGTCGGCCACCAGGGCTGCACCCCAGCCGATGACGACCGTGTTCTCGGTGATGCTGCCGGCCAGTGCGGCGACCTTGGCGTCGTCGTAGAAGTCGGTGAGGGTGAAGTGGCTCATGATGCCGAAGACACGGTCGTCGGTGAGGTTCGGGGCGATGAGCTGCTCGACCTCGGAGACCGGGCGCGCGGCGTCTTCGACGTCGACGATGTTCCAGTCGGGGAGAGCCTCACGGATCTGCGCGGTGAGGGTGGGGACGTCAACGCCGGGGTAGGCGTCGACGAGGAGCGCGCCCTTCCGGGCCGTCGCGGTCTCGGCGATGGCATGCCAGGCGGCGGATCCGCGGAGGATCTTCTCTCCCTCGGGCAGCGCCACGGTGGGCTGGGTGTCGTAGCGGCCGCGTTCGGTGTGGCCCTCGTGCATGTCGCTGATCGGCGTGCTCACTTGTTCTCCTGGTCTTGCTCGATGTGTGGATGCGCCTGGCGGGCGAGCGTGCTCAGCCCACGGGCGACGGAGTATTCGGGTTCCGGCGGCACGATGAATCTCGGTGCGGTCATGGACGGCCAGAGGTGCTCGCGCACGTAGGTCTCGATCGGCGCGCTGACGGCGTCACCCGCGCGCAGGATGCCGCCGGAGAGGATGACGACCGAAGGGTCGTACATATGGATGAGGGTGACGACTGTCGCGCCCCAGACATGCAGGAAGCTGTCACGGAGTGCGGCGTTGTCGTCGCTCTCGAAGAGTTCTTTGACGGAGGGTCGGTCGCTGAGCCTGTCGAAGTGTCCGACCCCGCCGATCCCTGAGCCTGTCGAAGGGCGAGGCGCCCCCTCCCGCAGAGCCCACGCGCTGGCCAGCACCTCCGCGCACCCGACGTTCCCGCACGGGCAGACCGGGCCGTTGACGTCGACGGTGACGTGCCCACCGAGAATCCCGGCGTGCCCGGTGACTCCGCGAAGCGGAACCCCATCGATCATCGCGGCGGTCCCGATCCCGGTTCCGAGGGTCACGAGCACGGCATCGCGCTCGCCGCTGGCTGATCCCGTGGAGGTCTCACCGATGAGCGCCGCGCGTGCGTCGTTCTCGACGGCCGCCGGTAGGCCGAGTTCCTCGGCCGCCCAGCCCTGCACGTCGAATCCGCGCAGGAAGTCGTACTTGTCGTTCGCGTGCAGCATCCGCCCGGATGCTGGATCGACGACACCCGGAACGGCGATGCCGACCGCGGTCGGAGCGGTGTCGGTCTGCGCGATCAGTGCCTGGGATGCCGACGCCGCTGCCGCAAGGTCGCTCTCATCGCCGCGGACGGGGATGTTGTCGACGCCGAGGATGCGTCCGCCATCGATGACGGCGAGCTTGATCTCGGTACCACCGAAGTCAATGCACAGCTCCATCAGGCCTCCTTGTCCGCCGATTGATTGGTAACGTTACCAACATCGCTGGAGAAGTGTCAACACTTTTCCAATGCCGGCGCGGAAGTCGTCGCACCCGGTCGCTGAGCCTGTCGAAGCGCCCGGAACCCTCACCGAACGTGCATTCGCAGCGACACCGGCAGTTCGACTTCCCGCACTGCAGCATCCTCGTCGCCGCCATCCAGTCGGTCCAACAGCATCCGCGCCGCCGTCCGCCCGAGCTCCCGCGGGTCGTGATCGATGACGCTGATCGGCACCGGCGACAGCTCGGCCAGTTCGAAGTCGTCGAAGCTCATGAGCTCAGGGAAGTCCGTCGCCGGTTTTCCCCCAGCCCGCAACCGCTCGCTGATCTCCTTGACGGCGCCGATCGCGTTGCGGTTGTTGGCGCAGAAGATCGCGGTGGGCGGCTTCTTCATTCCGAGCAGTGCACGGGTGGCGTCACGAGCCTGGTCGACAGTTTGTTGCCCGGCGGCTATGAGGGTCGGTTCGAGCGTGATGCCGCGATCCTCGAGGGCGCGGATGAAGCCTGCGTGCCGGCGCTCGCCGGTGAAGATCGAGAGCGTGTTGCCGAGGTAGCCGATGCGGGTGTGGCCGGCTTCGATGAGTGCGATGGTGCCGCGGTAGGCACCGTCGTCGTCGGCAAGCACGACACTGTCGGCGTCGAGGCCGTCGACGCGTCGGGAGGCGAGCACGACAGGTACGCCCTGACTCTGCGAGTGCGCGAGGTGCAGTGAGGTGGAGCTTGCGGGCACGACGATGAGGCCGTCGACGCGTCGCCCGAGAAAGTCGCCGATGAGCTCTGCTTCACGGGCCGGATCTTCCGAAGTGTTGCCGAGCAGGATGCGCCGGCCAGTCAGGGCGGCTTCTTCTTCGACGCCGAGCGCGAAGGTGCTGTAATACGGGTTGGCGATGTTCGTGATGGCCACGCCGATGAGTCCGCTCGAGTGTCCCGGCCGGATGCTGCGCGCGTTCTCGTTGCGGTGATAGCCGAGTTCGGCGACGGCATCCATCACGCGCTGCTGTACGTCGGGCTTGACGTTGACGCCGCCGGAGAGTGTGCGCGACACCGTCATCGGGCTCACGCCCGCGCGCTGCGCGACCTCTTTGACGGTCGGACGTCGCGATCTCTCGCTCATGCGCTGCCCCCATCCGGATCTAGGGAACGTTATCAGGACGGAATCGTGCATTCACTTCGGACGCCAGCGCGTGTTGAGCGGCCGTTTGGCGACACAAGAATCGCACAGCTCTAAAGTTATGGGGTGGCCCAGAACTCGTTTCGATTCGCGATGCCTAATGCAGTCCGGATTACCGGGCGTTCTTCGAGCATCACCAATTCGTTCGTGAACGGCATCGTCCCGATCGTCAAGCCAACTGAGGCTGAGATCGACGAGGCGCTTGCCGTCCTGGGAATGACTGACAAGGTTGTCTGCGCCTACTGCGGTGATCCCGCTACGGAATGGGATCACTTGCGTCCCCTGGTCGAAGCGCAGCGACCGACGGGATTCATCCACGAGATCCAGAATCTGGTACCGGCCTGTGGGAAGTGTAATCAGAGCAAGGGCAACAAACCCTGGCGGTCTTGGATGCTCGGGAGCGCGCGACTTTCGCCGGCGACACGAGGGATCGCCGATCTCGACAAGAGGATCGTCTTACTTGAACGGTACGAGAACTGGGGCGAGCCGACGCACGTCGACTTTGCGCAGATGGTCGGTGAAGAACTCTGGGACCAGCATTGGGCAAACCATGCGGCCCTACTCGATCAGATGCGCGATGCGGAGAAAGTTGTCGATCTGATTCGAGCGCGCATTACCGATGCGTTGGCTAACACGGTCGAGCCAGTGCTCACGGACGAGCCCCAGTCATCGGTCTGACCTCTCTATCACCGGCGAGAAAGCCCCGCTCAGAACGGGATGGTCAGGCTGCCGTCGGCCGCGACGACGATGACCTTCTTGTCGATCAGTCGGTTGATGACCGCAGGAGCGTCGATGGGTGCCGAACCATCCATCATGGGTCCGTCACGATCGGGATCATGACGGTACGCCGCTTCCAAACGCTCGCGCGGCACTGGGCCGCCAAACTCCTGCATCAGTCGCACGAGAGTCCCTGCGACGTCTCCCTCATCGGGGCCCAAACGGGTGATCGTTTCTGCGATGCCGCGGATCTGCGCGATCCCGGCTCCGGCCGAAAGGAAAGCCTGACCCGTCGCCAGAGAGATAAGCCCGACCAGTAGCTGCCAGAGCGCGTCCTCCCGCAACTTGGTGGTGTTGATATGCCATTGCTCGTCCGGGGTGAGCAGTTCTGACACGCTCGGGCCGCCGGGGCTACGGCGCGAAGACGGGAGTTCATAACTGACCGTGATGCCGTCGACGTGCATCGCATGTGCCGCGCGGTACAACGCGCTGATCTCGTCGGCGGTGAGTCGCGTCGAGAGTTCTGGTTCGACGAGCTCCAGCGCTTCGCGCAGGTCCCGTTTCGAGAAACTCTTCACGGGGGACAGCGTAGCGATGAGCGACAAGCGCAGAGGGACCAGCCGCGGCGCGGGATCACTCGGAATGCTGGCTGTGATCCTCGACGTCGGGTTCTGCCCGGAGCAGGTCAGCGACTTCTTCCTCCGGGCGGGGCGCGATGTTCTCGTCGAGCTCGATCTCCGGCACGGTGGCCTCGCTCGGGCCGGGGATGTGCTCCCGGTGCGGCTGGTCGTTGCGGGAATTCACGGCGACTCCTTCGTTCTGCGACGATCACAGCGTATGCCGATTCGCGGCGGTGCGCGGCGCGGTCTCTCGTCAGGAGCGATCACCTGCGACCCTCCGGGCGCGGCGTGCGCCGGCATCCAGACGCCCGTCTGCCACTCTCGAGGGGTGCACGCAGAGAAAACGACCGAACGCACTTCGGCATGGCCGTCGCTGTTGATCGGCGCCGCATCCGCCGCCGTCATGCTGTTCCCGTCCTGGGTGGGCGGCGGCCGCCTGCCGCTGCAGAACCTATGGCACGCGCAGACGATGCCGGAGGACATGCCGTTCGCCCTACTGCCGCTGAGTCAGTACTACGCGATCAATATCTTCGTCATGCTGCTGCTGGGCGGGGTGGTCGCGGGTCTGGTCGTGCGCGTCGTCCGACGGAGTCGGATGCTGCGTACCGGCGCAGCCGCGCTCGGAGTGCTGCTCGTACACCTGGTCGTCGTGGTGCAGGCATTCGTGGTGCTCGGTGCCGGGCACGGCATCTGGGACGGCTCGGCCGGCGCTCGCGAGGTGTTGTACTTCTTGGGGATGCTGGGCGGAGTGATCGCCGGCATCCTGCTCGCACAACTCGGGCTGTGGCTCACTTCACGCACGTCGGTGACACCGGTCGCGTTGGGAATCGTGCTCGCTGCGGTGCCTTTCGCGAACTGGATCAGCACCGCGATCACCGCGTTCACCACGTACATGGGCTACCCGCAGTTCATCTCAGAGGCGCTGCGCTGGCTGCCCGCAGTCATCGTGGGCGTGGCGCTCGCATGGTGCGGTGTGCGTCCGCTGGTGCGGCTGGTCGTGTGGGTTGTCGGGGCGCTCGCCGTATGGATGCTGCCGACGCTGTTCACTGCGATCATGTACGCACTCGGTTCGCGGGTGTTCCAGGGCGAATTGGGAGTCATGGCGGAGGCGGCGACGCAGATCTTCCCGCAGGCTGCCGCCGTTCTGTGGCAGCCTGCGGTGGTCGCCCTCGTCATCGGCGCGGTCGGATTCGGGGCGCGGATGCTGGTGACGCGCTTGCGTCTGCGTCAGGCTCAGAGATCCACTTTGCCGCTTTCGCCGCCGTCGTAGCGCTCACCGGTGATCTTCGACTTCACGAAGCTGAACGCCGTGGCGATCTTTCCGCCCGGGGTGTCCCAGTACTCGGCCGAGTCGGCGCTGAACTTGAGTACGCCGACGGCAGGGTCGTCCGGACCATCGGGGAACCAGGCCTCGACCACGGGGTTCCACAGCTCGTTGAGCTTCTCGCGGTCCTCGACGAGTCGGGCCGTGCCCGAAAGCGAGACCCAGGCGTCGTTCGAACTGAGCGAGACGTTGGCGTGCGAGTCCGCGGCGAGGTCTCTGATCGGCGACGAGTTCTTCGAGACGAGGAACCACAGGTCGCCGTCGAACTCCGCCTCCTGCACCGTGAGCGGGTGCGCGACGAGCGTGCCGTCGGTGTGGCGAGTGACGAACATTGCGAATCGGAACTTCTTGACGAGTTCTGCGACCTTTGCGCGGTCGTCCGTGGAGTCAGTCATGTGGTTCACCTTTCTCTTGCGTTCCATCTGTCGCAGTCAACGATGCGCTCTCCCTGCGTGAGCGGGAACGGGGTTGAAAGCGACGTGCATCAGGGATATGGGCGAGGTGATCTCGGTCACTCTCCCTGCTTGCGCTCCCAGCCTGACCAGTCCGGACGGTCGACGACGCAGAAGCGATTGCCCTCGGGGTCTTCCATGATCACGTAGTCGGCGTCGTCTGGTCGGCCATCCCATTGCACCTCGCGTGCGCCGAGGTCGGCGAGGCGGCGGACCTCGGCGGCTTGATCGTCGGCGTAGATGTCGAGGTGGATGCGGGGAGGCAGGATCCGCTCGGAATGGTGGGCGTCGAGGGAGATGCAGGGGGTGTCCGCATCACGCGGTTTGAGTACGACCCAGTCGTCGTCCGCCGGGTCCCGCTCGACGTAGTCCAGGGCGGCTTGCCAGAAACGGGATTGCGCAGTGAGGTCGTTCACGCGAATCACGATTGACATGATCTTCAACATGCCGGTCAGCCTAAGTCGGCGTGCGAAACCTGGCCAGGGGTTGTTCGTCAGAGGTCAGCGATTCTTGTCTTCACCCGGTGGTGAGCCGACCCGGCCGAAGTCGCTGGCCAACCAGCTCTCGATCGACGCGAACGGGAACTCCCGAGACGAGTGCGCGCCCGGAAGGATGCTGGTCGACCGCATCCGATCCAGTCGGAACAGGCGCCAATCTCCTCGGTCGACATCGAACCCGACGACGTACCACTGCCGGTTCCGCAGGAAGTGGCGGTGCGGCTCCACCACGCGCGCCGACGGCCGCCCGGACTGATCGGTGTAGTCGAAGCCGATGCGTGCGCCCTGGGCGACCGCATCGGACAGGATGCCGACGAGCTCCCAGTCCACGGGCGCGGTCGGCTCGTGCAGGATCTGGGTCGAGATCGCGGTGGCGGCCGCACGTCGGCGCAGGGCGGGCGGCAGCGTCTGCTCGAGCTTCGCGCGGGCGACGGACGCCGTCGGGTCATCGGGGGCCCACGTCTCGAGCACGAGCAGACTCGTGATGATCGTGGCGACCTCATCAGCGCTGAGGAGCAGCGGGGGGATCTTCGTCCCTGGGCGCAGTTGATATCCGGCACCTGGACCCGGTCGGGACTGCACGTCGTACCCGAGATCGCGCAGTCGTTGCGCGTCTCGCCGGACGGTTCGCTGGCTCACGTCCAATTGCGCAGCGAGCGCAGCAACGCTCCAGTCGCCGCCTGCCTGGAGCAGCGACAGCAGATGCAGGGTGCGATTCGATGGCGAGTCCACGATTCCATGATCGCCGAAGATGCGGCCAAGAACAGGCCGCATCTGGTTCTAGCGTGGCCAGTCACACACGAAAGGACTCGTCATGCGAATCGCTGTCACCACTCCCAACGGCAATGTCGGACACCACCTCACGCGGATGCTGGTGCGCGCTGGCATCCGGCCGCTGCTGCTCACTCGGCATCCAGAGCAGATCTCGCCGGAGCTGATCCCCTACGTCGATGTGGCGCGCGCGGACTCGCAGAATACCGACGAGGTCGTGGACGCGACTCGCGGCGTGAACGCCACCTACTGGGTGGATCCGTCGGTCATGTCGGAGGATCCGCTCGTCGACTACGCCCGCGCCACGGAGGCTCTCATGCGTGCGGTCGCCGAGAACGGCATCGGTCGCGTCGTGTTCCAGAGCAGCATCGGCGCCGAGAAGCGCCACGGTGCCGGTGAGATCGACGGACTCGCGGCGACCGAGGTCGCGCTGGACGGTCTCGACACCGACGTCACCCATCTGCGGTGCGGTTACTTCTTCACCAACCTGCTGCTCGACATCGAGTCGTTGAAGTCAGGCAGGCTGCAGACTGTGCTGCCGATCGACGCGCCGATGGCCTGGGTGGCGCCGCGCGACATCGCTGAGGTGGCGGCGCTGACGCTGCTCAATCGTGAATGGACGGGACATCGCGTGCAGGCTGTGCACGGACCCGAAGACCTGAGCTGGTCGCAGGTCGCCGGCATCCTGACGCAGGAGCTCGGGCGAGATGTGACCGTCGAGCGGGTCGCGGATGAGGAGATGCTGCAGCAATACGTCGCCGCAGGGATGCCGGCGGCGATGGCGGATGCCGTGCTGGGGATGTCGACCGGACTGCGCGATGACTTCATGCCCGAGCAGGAACGGTCGGTGGTGACGACCACTCCGACGACGCTGCGGACGTGGGTGCGGGAGGAGCTCGCGGGGTGAAGATCCGCCTGCGCTGGACATGCCGCATAAGTGGTAGTACCGTTGCCTAAATCGGTAATACCAATCGCTCAGTGATGAGCACTCACAGTGACTACGACGTCACAGAAGGGTATGCGACATGAAGCTTCGCAAGACTGCTGCAGGAACCATCACACTCGCGGTTGCAGTGCTCGCGCTCGCCGGATGCTCGGAAGCCGACGCCGGAGGTGCAGAGCAGCGAACCCTGCGTCTCGGCATGGTCGCGGCCGAAGGCAGCGTCCAGCACGAAGCGGCAGAGCACTTCGCAGAAGCCGTCGACAAGGCATCCGATGGCTCGCTCGAGATCCAGGTGTTCCCCGCAGGACAGATCGGCAGCGATGAGTCGCTCGGCCAGGACCTCTCGTCCGGCGCGCTCGACTTCGCCTTCCTCAACCAAGGCTCCATGGCGGGCATGGACCCGCTGCTCGACTTCCATTACCTGCCGTACATCGTCACGAACTACGCGCAGGCCGACGAGCTCTACTACGGCGACGGCATCATCCCCCAGACGATGACGGAGACCCTCGCGAAGCACGACATCCGTGCCCTCGGCTGGTACGAACTCGAGTTCCGCGGCCTCTCGACGTCGAAGGGACCCGTCGAGAGCGTCGACGACATGAACGGCCAGAAGGTCCGCGTGCCGGGATCGGCCGCGATCAGTGGATTCTTCGAAGAAGTCGGGGCGCAGCCGGTGACGATTCCGTTCCCCGAGCTCTACTCGGCGCTTCAGCAGAAGACCGTGGACGGGCAGGACAACGGACTGCTCATCACGTACGACAACCGCTTCTTCGAGATCAACGACCACTACACGCTCACGCGCCACGTCTACGCGTCGGGCACCATCGCCGCGAGCGAGTCGGTCTGGGGCACTCTCTCCGAAGAGGAAGCCGGTTGGATCGAGGCCGCAGCGACCGAGACGCAGGCGTGGGAGATCGCAGCGGAGCGCGAGGCGACCGACGAATACACGCAGCTCATGAAGGACGAGGGCGTGGAGGTCACCGAGCTCGACGACGCCTCGCTGGAGGCATTCCAGGATGCCGGCCGCGCTGTGTGGGACGAGATGGCCGACGTCTACGGCGCCGACCGCATCGCCGCCCTCCGCGAAGAAGTCGACGCCGTCGCGGATCTGAAGTAGTCCTATGACCTCTCTGGAGAACGCGCTCGTCGCGACGCAGAAGGTGCTGGTGGCGCTGCTCATGGCGATCGCCTTCGTCTGTCTGGTCGTCATGGTGCCGGTTCGCTACTTCGATCTCCCGATCCCCGACCTGGGCGAGGTCAGCATCGCCGCAATCGCGACGCTGGCGTTCCTGTGCATCGGTCTGCTGGTGCGAACCGGCGGTCACATCGCGATCGAGGTCGCCGATCTGGTGCGCCCTCGCCGTGCGAAGTTCGTCATCCGGCAACTCACCAACATCGGCATCCTGCTGTTCGTCGGTGTGTTCGGCGTGCAGGCATACGCGCTGCTCGGCTCTGCGCTGCGCTCGGGTGAATCGTCGATCGCGCTGCACATCCCGCTCGCCATCCCGATGACGGCGTTGGTCGTCGGCCTCGTGCTCGCCGCGTTCCACACGTTGATGAACGTGATGCGAGACATCCGCATCCTGCGGGACCCGAACGGCGCGTTCCCCTCGTCGGTGGATGCTCCGTCCGAGGCAGCGGCGGAAGCCGTCGAAGACACCGAAGGAGGCGACCGCGCATGAAGTTGCTCATCATCATCGGAACACTGCTCATCCTGCTGCTGGTCGGCGTGCCGATCGGTTTCGGGTTCGCACTCGCCGGCAGCGCCGGTGCAGCGGCGGCAGGACTCCCCGCGAGCGCGATCGCCGGCGCACCGTACTTCGCGGTCGCCGCCATCCCGCTGCTCGCCATCCCGTTCTTCATCCTCGCCGGCGAGCTGATGAACCGCGGCAAGCTGATCGACCGTCTGGTCGACCTCGCCGACAGTCTCCTCAGCTGGCTGCGAGGCCGGCTCGGACACGTCACCATCGTGTCGAGCGCCTTCCTCGGCGCGATGACCGGTTCCTCCGTCGCGACAGTCGCCGCGGTCGGCAGCAGCGTCGGCGACCGGATGGTGCGTGCGGGATACAACCGCGGCTACGTCGGTGCGCTCGTCGCGAGCAGCGGGCTGCTCGGCGTGCTCATCCCACCGTCGATCCCGCTCATCGTCTACGGCGCGACCGTCGGCGTCTCGGTCGCCGAGCTGTTCCTCGCGACCCTGGTTCCCGGCATCCTCATGACGATCGCGTTCATGATCGTCCATGCGATCCGCGTCCGCCACGTTCTCACGCCCGGCGTGAACGGAATGGGCGAGGTCCGTGGCGGCTTCTCGACGGATGCGTTCAAGGGTCTGGGCCGACGGGTGCTCCGCTCCCTTCCGGCGCTCGTGATGCCGGTCATCATCCTCGGATGCATCTACTCGGGCATCACGACAGCCACGGAGGCGGCAGCGATCGCCGGCCTCTACGCACTGCTGGTGATCGTGATCGGACGACTGCTTCCGGTGAAGCAGATTCCGAAGGCGTTCTATCAGGCCGCCATCGTCAGCGGTGCGATCCTCGTCGTGATCGCCTTCACCAGCATCTTCAACAAGGTGCTGACGCTGATGCGGGTGCCGCAGGACGTCGCGGAGTTCACCGTCGCGCTCACCGACAACCCCGTGGTGTTCCTCATCTGCGTGAACCTGCTGCTGTTCGTCGTGGGGATGTTCATGGAGACCAACGCGGCGGTGCTGCTGATGGCGCCGCTGCTGTTCCCCGCGGCGATGGAGTTCGGGATCGATCCCGTGCACTTCGGAATCATCCTCGTCACCAACATCGAGCTCGGCCTGATCACCCCGCCGTTGGCGGCGAACATCTTCGTCGCGCTCAAGGTCACGAAGACGAACCTGCCCCAGGTCATGCGCCACATCTGGCCATTCCTTCTCGCCGCCGTCGCGGTGCTGATGATCATCACGTTCGTGCCAGAGCTCACGCTCTGGTGGAAGTAAAGGAGACGACGATGGCGAAAGGCCGTCTTGCCGCGATGAGCGGCGTACGCACCACGGAGATCCGTGAGTACGACCTGCCGGAGCCCGGTCCGGGGCAGCTGCTGATGCGGGTGACGAAGGCGAACGTCTGCGGCTCCGATCTGCACATGTGGGAGGGCAAGCACCTCTTTCGCGACCATGTGATGGGCCACGAGATGACGGGCGTCGTCGAGTCGATCGGCGAAGGTCGCACGACCGACTCCGGTGGCGCGCCGATCGCGGTGGGCGACCGGATCGTGCCGGTCTACTACCAGACCTGTCTGCACTGCGCGAACTGCCGGCAAGGGCTGTTCAACATCTGCGAGCGGGGCAGCGACTACCAGGGGGCGCCGGCTGATCGCGCTCCGCACTTCACCGGCGGGTTCGCGACGCACTACGTCGTGCAGGCGCAGCAGTACTTCTTCAAGGTGCCGGATGCTGTTCCCGACGCGGTGGCCGCAGGCGCGAACTGCGGCTTCACTCAGATGCTCTACGTGCTGGACCAGTGCGGATCGCTCGTCGACCGGACCGTGGTCGTGCAGGGGGCCGGCGGCGTCGGGCTGTTCGCGACGGCGATCGCTTCGCTCATGGGAGCGGAGGTCGTGGTGGTGGATGCTGTCGGCACGCGCCTTGAGGATGCGAAGCGGTTCGGCGCCGGGCATGTCGTGGACATGACCGAGTTCACCACTGTGGATTCCCGGAGCGACCGGATCGTCGAGCTGACGGGTCGCGCGCCGGATGTCGTCGTGGAAGCGGCCGGAGTACCCGCTGCTCTCGATGAGGCCATTCGTCTGGTCAGGCCTGGTGGGCAGGTCGTCGAGGTCGGCAATGTCAGCGTCGCGGAGGAGCAGACGGCATCCATCCTTCCCGGACTCATCACCCGCAAGTGCCTCACGGTGCGCGGCACGCTGCGCTACCAGCCCTGGTACCTTGCCAAGGCGCTGCACCTGCTCGCCCGTGAGGGGCACCGGTTCCCGTTCGAGTCGCTCACCGATCGTCACTACGCTCTCGACGAGACCCAGCTCGCCCTCGAGCGCGCCGCGAACAAGCAGGTGGCACGAGCGATCATCGATCCGCAACTGAGCCTGGCATGAGAACCGCGCTGTACGTGCCGGGCAGCTCGCCCCGCATGATCGAGAAGTCGCGCACGCTCGAGGTCGATGTCGTCATCTTCGATCTTGAGGATGCGGTCAGCGCCGGCGAGAAGGAGTCCGCTCGTGGCCGTGTGGTCGACGAGCTGCGACGCGAGGCGTCGATGATCCGCTGGGTGCGCATCAATCCGGTCGGCAGCGCCGAGCACCTCGACGACCTGAGGGCCGTCCTCCCGGCATCGCCGGACGGAATCCTGCTGCCCAAGGCCGATCCCGAATCTGTCGCCGCGCTTGATCGGTTCCTGGACAATGCCGGCGAAGAAGGGGCGAACGTGCCGGTCATCGCCCTCGTCGAGACGGCGAGGGGACTGCTCGAAGTCGCCGCTCTCTGCCGCGCGAGCAGCCGTTTGACCGGCCTGCAGCTCGGTGCGGAAGACCTGACCGCCGAACTCGGCGTGGAGCGCACGGCGGGTGGTGAGGAGATCCGCTTCGCCCGGCACCAGCTCGCGCTCGCCGCCCACGCGCACGGTCTCATGGCGATCGACACCCCGAATCTCACGATCGGCGACGACGAGGCGCTGCGCGCGGATATCGCGATCGCCCGCTCGTGCGGCATGACGGCGAAGACCTGCATCCATCCCGCCCAGGTACCTGTCGCCGAGGCGGCGTTCCTACCGGACCCGGCTGAGGTCGCCTGGGCCGACCGCGTTCTCGCCGCGGCAGAGCAGGCCACCCGCGAGGGCAAGGGCGCGGTCGCACTCGATGGGCAGATGATCGACGCGCCCGTCGTCGCCCGCGCACGCCGCCTTCTCGCCGCGCAGAACTGAACAGCATCCACTCATGAATCAGGAAGTGAACACCATGAACCCTAAGCAGGCCGAGAACCCAGAGCACACCGAGATCCCCTCGCTGATCGAGCGCGCGAAGACGGCGCAGGCCGTCGCCGCGACGTATGACCAGGAGCAGGTGCGCCGGATCGCGGGCGCGATCGGGTGGCTGGCGATCCAGCGGGCATCCGCGTGGGCCGAACTCGTCTTCGCTGAGACCGGCATGGGCGACACGGCGAGCAAGGAGACGAGGACGTCGACGCGCGCCCGGGTGCTCATGCGCGACTACCAGACAGCCCGCACGGTCGGTGTGATCGAGGAGGATGCGGAGCACAACATCGTCAAGATCGGCAAGCCGGTCGGTGTCGTCGCCTCGCTCGTCCCGACGACGGTGCCGGAGGGCGTCGTCTTCATCGGTGCGATGAACGCCATCATGGGTCGCAACGCGACGGTGTTCTCGCCGCATCCGCGTGCGAAGCACAGCACGGCCCGCATCGTCGATGAGCTGCGTGAACTGTTGCGCCGGCTCGATGCTCCCGAAGACCTGCTGCTGTGTGTCGAGGCGCCGAGCATTGCGAAGACGGATGAGCTCATGAGTGCGGCCGACCTGGTCGTCGCGACCGGTGGGGCGCCTATGGTGCGCGCGGCGTATTCGTCGGGCACACCTGCCTATGGCGTCGGTGCCGGCAACGCCGTGGTCGTCGTCGACGAGACGGCCGACCTCGATTACGTCGCCGGAGAGATCGCCTCCTCGCAGCGCAGCGATCAGGCAATCGGATGCTCGACTGAGAACGCTGCGGTCGTGTTGGGCGAGGTCTATGACGCTGCCGTCGCCGCGTTCGCGCGAGGTGGCGCACATGTGTGCACGCCGGATGAGAAGGCACGACTACAGGCGACGCTCTTCGTCGACGGACACCTCAACGCCGATGTGATCTGCAAGCCGGCCGCGACGATCGCGGCGGCGGCGGGGATCGAGCTCGCCGACGGGGCTGACTGGTTCATCGTCGAGGAGTCCGGCTTCGGGCGCGAGTACCCGTTCTCGGGCGAGAAGCTTTCGGTCGTCGTGACGCTGTACCGTGCGGGTGACTTCGATCATGCGGTGGGCATCGTCAACGGCATCCACGCCTACAGCGGAGCGGGGCATTCGTGCGGCATCCATTCCACCAATGAGGCGCGCATCATGCAGTTCGCAGAGCAGACGAACACGGTGCGGGTGGCTGTCGGTCAGGCGACCACGAAATCGAACGCCGGTGGCTGGACGTCTGGCATGCCGCTCACGATCAACCTCGGGTGCGGAACGTGGGGTGGGAACATCGCCGCCGAGAACATCACGTGGAAGCACTACATCAACACGACGTGGGTCGCGCGGCCGATCATCGATCCCGTCATCCCGACCGACGAGGAGCTGTTCGGTAGCCTGATGAACGAAGCTGAGCTCTTCACCGGCTACGCCGTTGCATGAGTTGTCGGGCGACGCTGGGCATCACGAGGGGGAGTCGGCATGACGGATGACGAGGCGCCGCAGCGCGACGGGGGCTGGGAAGTTCCGTTCTCCGACGATCTGCTGCGTCGCATGGTGCAGCATCTTTCGTCGCTGGAAGTCGGGGAGCGGCTGCCGAGCGAGCGTGTGCTCGCCGAGACGCTCGGGGTGAGTCGAACTGCGCTGCGTGATCGTCTGATGCGCCTGGAGGCGATCGGTGTCGTCGAGCGCCGTTCGGGTTCGGGCACATACCTGCGGGGGCTCTCGTCGCCGATGACCGGCGACACGCTGGCGATGGGGATGATGGCGAACAACCTCGACCCCGGGTCGATGATGCCCGTTCGCGTGGGGCTCGAGCGTGAGGCCGGACGGCAGGCAGCCAAGCGTGGTGACCACATCAACCTCGCTCGCATGGCGGTCGCGCTCGACACCATGCGCGAGAGTGCCGATGACCACGGGTTCCGTGAGGCCGACAAGGTTTTCCACGATGCCCTCGTCGCGGCGTCCGGGGTGCCCGGCCTGCAGTTCTTCGGTGAGATTCTGCGGAACATCCTCACCGCGACGGTGCGTGAAGTTCCGCTCGATGAGCGAGACCATCTGCACGGATTGCACGTCGAGATCTACGAGGCCGTGCGGGATGGCGACCCGACAAGGGCGATGCAGGCCGTGGATGGACACTTCGATTGGTTGGATGCTGCGATCGAGCGGGGGACGTTCGATAAGGGGAATTGAGGGCGGGCGCGGTTGGTTGCTGTCGGATGCGTCCGGCTCGGCGCCCTGAACAGTGCGCGGCGCTCATGCACCCCGCTGCTGCGAGACGTTGAAGCTCCGGGCGTCGGAGATCCTCGCGTCTGTTTGGGCCTATTTTGTGACTGCTAGTTTGATCTCCTTCACGGCGCCGATCGCGTTGCGGTTGTTGGCGCAGAAGATCGCGGTGGGCGTGTTCTTCATTCCAAGCAGGGCCGGAATGTCGCGAACATCCTCCTGGGTGTCTTCCGTGAGCGGCTGCCCGCTTCAGCTGATGACGGGGCGCAGCAGTCGGCTAACAGCCAGTACTACGTTGGAGTGATGGACGAGCCGGAATTCGTTGCGACTCACACCCCACCGTCGGAGGGGCGCAGGCGCAACATGCAGGCGAACCGTCGCCGCGACACTAAGCCGGAGAAGGCCATCCGCTCCCTCCTGCATGCTCGCGGCTTGAGGTACAGGTGCGATTTTCGCATCGACGTCCCCAGCGGCCGGGTGCGACCGGACATCGTGTTTACAAGACGGCGGATAGCCGTGTTTGTTGACGGGTGTTTCTGGCATAGTTGCCCGGCGCACGGCGCTCCTCCACGGACTAATGCCAGATACTGGGTCCCGAAGCTCGCGCGCAACGTTCAGCGGGACCTCCGCAATACCGAGGCGCTAACGAGCGCAGGCTGGACGGTCATCCGGATCTGGGAGCACGAGGATGCCTTCGTGGCGTCCTCGCAAATCGAGGCGATCGTCAGGGCTAGTAGCTGAGCCCGTCGCCGAACTACATACCGATGACTGTGCTCAGCCTCAAGATGAGTCGTTGAGTTCGGCGCGGTTATTGCGCGGGAGAAGTGAGTCGAACCGGCGTACTTCTGTTGCGACGCGAGTCTGGTGTCGGTGACGCAGAAACAACACATGGCCGACGGTGATGCTGCACTCCGTCGACGGACAACCCGATGCGGAGTACGTGGACGCTCAGTTCGACCGCCTGATGGACTACATCGATACGAACGTTCCCAGCCCGTTCAACCACCTCGAGGACGACCAGCCCGACATCCTCGCGTTCTCCGGCTTCCCAAGGTGCTGTGGCAGCGGATCGGGTCAATCCATCTGAGTGAGCGAGTCAACCGTAAGATCCGATCCTCAGATGCCGTAGGAATCTTCCCCAAAGGCGGACGCGATCATCCGGTGCGTCAAGGTCGCGCCCGTGTGTATGGTGAGTCCAGGGGAGGGCGGTCGATGGCGGATGAGCGCTACTCGTGGTGGCAGCGCGTGCTTGCTGACGCGTTCTTCGCGCCGCAAGACGGACCGGTCGTTCTGTTCATCGATGACGACGAGCTTCGCAAGATTGCGCCAGGAATGGACGACCCCGCTGGTGACCTTGCGCGCAGTGTCCGTAAAGTGAGCTCGCACACGCCAGGAGAGTATTTCAGTCGAGCAACTCGCATGCAGAGGCTGTGGAAGCTCGGGGACAGGGCGTCGCCGCCCCCGGTTCTCCCAGTCCTTGCACTGACTGTGCTCGCGGCTACGCGCATGCGCTCTGATGGGCAGGCGCTCTCAACGAACTATTACCGGCGTCTTGCGGAATCGATTGAGCCCGGGGCCACTACATCGCGCGTGACGCAGTTGAAAGGCGAGGTCGATGGGGATGCCTTCCTCGACGTCGTCGGTATGTGGTGCACTCTCGACGACTGGATTGGCGAACAGAGCGGTCGCATTGGCGTCTCGACGATCCGCACGCACGAGCGACTGACACGAATTGGCTACCCGCAGTCGCAGGCGCTGCTCACGAGAAGCGATCGGGCGGAACTGACCAGATTCTTCGCGGCTCTTAACATTCGAGAGTCCGGCCTGCCGGACGAGAGCTCGATGCTGCGTGCGCTGGAAGTCTGGACAACGGCCCGCCAGAACCGACTCGGCGACACTTTCATGGCGGCACTGCACAGCGCTGAGACGAAGGGGCTCATTGGTTCGGTCGTCCTAGCTTGCGCGGCCGCGTGGGATGGACAGGTTGTTACGAAGGACGGCCGTCGTCGTATCGCTATCCAGCTTGGAATCGACTTCGAAGAGTGGAGTACGTCGTGGCTATTCCCGCTCCAAGGCGAAGCCACGGACTCGATTCTCCTCGACGGGCTCGCGCATGTCGGCGGCCGGGTCGCCCTAGTCGGCAACCCGCCTTCGCAGTACTACCTTGCGGAGGGACCGCCGGCTGTGACTACCGAACTCGTTACGCAAGGCTTCCGTCTGCAGGGGAGCGCGTACGCCGCTGAGTTCCCAAAGGCCGAGGTTCTCATCTTTGCCCGCGATGCTGATACCGGCGGGTGGTCGTCAACGGCCGGAATCACCCCCTATGAGACTCACGTTGTTGCTGCCACGGCTGCCAAATCGGCAGCGGTCTCGCGTGTGCTCACCGCCGCTGCCGAGACGGGATGGATCCCGAGGAAGCAGGGAGCGAGGCCTTTGCTTCCCGGCTTTGTCCTGTACGAGGGTGTCAGGTTCACCGATGACGTCGCGCTGCAGCACGCGCTCAGCGATGAACCGGACCTGCGGGCGCTCGGGGTTGCCCCGACCCTTATACCGCTTGCTAGGTTCGTTCGGGGCCTCCCGCTCGACCGTGAGTTCGCGCCGAGCCATTATCTCGTCGGGGGTGAGCCAGACCTGCTTCTTCCCACTGAAGAGGAACCGAAGCTAGTCGTCCTGTCGCTCGGCGGCAAGGAAGAAGTGGTCACGGCTAACGGCTTCCCATTTGAAGTGAGACGCTTCCCAAGCTTCGAGGGGGCGACAGAGGTCATCGCGGACGGACAGAAGCTCACGTTCACGCTCTTGGAGGAGTCGGTCGTCGAGGCAACTCCGAAGGGCACCGCCACACTCGGCTGGAGAGACGACGGACGTCTTACTGAGGCGCCCGAAAGCCCTCTGGTCATCGGTGCCGTGGTCGCCCGGACGACTGACCCTCCAACTGTAATCTGTCGGCGTGGTCGCGATGAGACATGGCTTCTGCTGGATGGAGGCGGAGCTCAGCAGCTCGTCGAGCCGAGCCCGCCAGTCTTCACTAACGCAGTCGGCTTCTCGTTCACTCCTGGCTACTTCGAGGCGCCTGCCAGCCAGTCTGCGCATTGGCTTGCACAGCGAAGCGGGGCCAACTGGCATCTGATCCGACTGTCGCCTGGCGCTCCGCAGGACGTGAAAGCGACGTTCGACGTCCTCGCCACGTGGAAGCGGACAGCTGAATCCACAGGTTCGGCACTGTGGGAGATACGGCTGGGGCTCGCCAATGGATGAAACCGTCGGCGACCTGTTGCTGCGATGGATGAGCGAGATCGGTTCGGGGACGACCACAGATCTGCGGAACCGAATCGACTGGATCGCCAGGACGGCAAACATCGAACCCGGAAGTCACACCAGCGGGCGCTGGCTCCGCGACCTCTCGTCGCTCGGCCACTGCGAGATCGACTGGGAGCGAGGACGCTGGTCAGTTGCGCCGCCAGCCCTCGTCCGGCTGCCCTCGGCAGGTGGACTCACTGTCATTGCCGGTGCCCGCCGGCCGCGGATGATGCGCGCGCTGGATGACTTCTGTGGCTGGCTCCCCGCGGCACGGCGAGTACCGCCCGCGGGGGAGGTGCCGTTGCCGACGACCTTTTACATGACGTTCACGCGGGAATCGGATCTCGTCGACGCCGCGGATGCGGCGAGAATGAGCCTCGCTGGGCAGTCTGCCGATCGCATCGCACGCTCGCTGCCCTCAGCTCGCCCGCACGTTCCCACCGGACCACCTGCCTACGGCGGTCAGCTCAAGCGACTCGAGTCGATGTACCCGCGGGACTGGCAACCGGTCAGCGCCACGCAGGCGACTCACCCGAACGGTCTGTATACGGAGCAGGTCAACGGCAGAGCGAGGCACATCACGCGCCGCGACGGCGAATGGTTCGCGTGCGATCTGTCCACCGGTACTTTTGCCGAGCTTGCCCGGTTGAATGAGTCGGCGCTGCGATGGCGTCCGGATCCTGGACGTGAAGCTGCGGGCACGGGGACGGTCTTCGTGGACTGGGGTGCTCCCCTCCCAGCGCTACACAGCCGCGCGCTCGTCCTCTGTACCGGCCTTCCTCCCCGTTTTGGGACGACCGCTGCAACCGCCATCTACGAGAACGTGCCCCGTGTTGTCGCGGCGCGTATATGCACGTCTCTCGGCCAATCGCTGATCATCGACTGAGAGGTCTGTCCGTCAAATGAACGCTCCTGCCCCGCGTCACCTCGACGCCGTCAAGACCTTCGAGCACCTGCGCGAGGCGTACTTCAACTACTACAACACGCCATTCGGTCTGGCGGACCCGCGCCTGCAGGCGGAACGGCAGATGCTCTTGGACCGTGATGGCGGTGTCTTCCGAGAGCCCCTTCTCGAATTGCGACCCGAGTATGACGGAACCGGCCACTCGCTTGCGGAGTCCGTGAGGGCTGCAGGAGCGGCACCAGAACTCGCAGAGTTCGCATCCCGGGGCTTACTTAGGGGAGTGCCGGGCCTGCATGGTCACCAGGAGGCGGCGCTGGCGGCTGGTGTGACGCCCGGGAAGAATATGGTCATCACCGCTGGAACAGGTTCAGGAAAAACAGAGTCCTTCATGCTCCCGCTGCTGTCGTCTCTGCTTGAGGAATCACGGGAGTGGAGCGGGCCTACCGATCTCGGGCCGCGCTGGTGGGATAACACCGGCTCTCCCTTCGCCACTCAGCGGCAGTCCGACGCGGGACGAGCCGCCGTCCGCGCCATCGTCCTGTACCCGATGAACGCCCTTGTCGACGATCAACTCATACGCCTCCGCCGCGCTCTCGACAGCGATGACGTGCGCGCCTGGCTGAACGAGCACCGGAATGGCCACCGCTTCTACTTCGGTCGCTACACCGGAGCGACTCCTGTGACAGGATCACGTACGAACGGGCTCAGAGTGCGGGAGCTTGCCAAGTATCTCCGCGCCACTGAAGCCCGTGGCGACCGCGCGCGCGAACTATCGGGGCAGCTGTCCGACGACGACCTGCAGTATTTCGTCCCTCGACTGGACGGCGCTGAGATGCGCTCGCGCTGGGACATGGCCGACGCCCCGCCGGACATCCTCATCACGAACTACTCAATGCTCAACGTGATGCTGCTCCGCGACCGTGACACCCAATTCTTCGAGTCCACTCGTAATTGGCTGGAGAACCCCGCGAACCGGTTCACCTTGGTCGTGGATGAGCTTCACACGTACCGCGGCACCGCGGGGAGCGAGGTAGCCTACCTGCTCAGGCACCTTAAGCGCCGCCTTGGACTGGACCAGCGCCCTGAGCAGTTCCGCGTGCTGGCCGCGTCAGCTTCGCTCGACGCACAGAGGGACCAGGAGTACCTCCACCAGTTCTTCGATGCCCAGCCCGGCACGTTCGCCTTCGTCGAAGGCACCAATAAGATGCCGACGTTCAGGGATCCTGTGTCGACGGAGGACCCTGCGGGGTTGGCTGCGATGCCCGGGAGCGAGGCGGCAGTCGCCGCGCGCGAGAATGGCGTGGTCGAATCGTTGCGGACCGCTCTGCACGCCGACCACGGTGCGGCAAAGAAGGTCGGCGACCTTGCGGCCGCCATATTCCCTGATGCGGAACCGGACGTTTCGCGCGCCGCTATCGCGCGGGTGTTGGAAGGCCTCGCGGCAGATCCAGACGAAAATGATCCCAAACTTCGCGCACACCTTTTCTTCCGCAACGTGGCCGGAATGTGGGCTTGTTCGGATCCCGCGTGCTCAGCAGTCACGGACCCGACGCCCGACCGCACCGTAGGCAAGCTCCACGCCGAGCCCGCAACGCGCTGCGAATGCGGGGCGCGCGTGCTCGAGCTCCTCTACTGTCAGAACTGCGGTGACGTGTTCCTCGGTGGATTCGCGCCGGAGGGCGAGCCCCAGCAGAAGGGCGTGAGAACTATGCTCCTTGCAGACGTTCCCGAGCTGGCGAAGCTCCCGGACCAGGTCAGTTTGCAGCGCACCGCCGACAACTACATCGTCTACTGGCCACGGGACGTGAAGAGCTTAGATGCCCTCGACTCCCGCACGTGGACTCGAGACAACCAAGCGGTCGAGTATTCCTTCCGGCCGAGCACGCTGTACCCAGGCTCCGGGGAGCTGCGTAACAACGCGAACGATCACACAGGCTGGAGCTTCCACGCGAAGGTTGCGCGGCAAAGCAACACTCGGGAACTCAAGCGCGACATGGCGACTGTGAGCCCATTCCCGACTCAGTGCCCCGCTTGTGGTGACGATTGGGAACAGAAATACGGACCCGAACTACTCAAGCCGACGGACCCACGCACGCAGCGTTCGCCCATCCGCGCCATGCGCACGGGCTTTGAGAAGATAAATCAGGTCCTGACGACCGAACTAGCTAACGATATGAGCGAACGGGAGCGCAAGCTCATCGTCTTCACCGATAGCCGACAGGATGCGGCAAAACTGTCCGCAGGGCTAGGTCTCCGGCACTATCAGGACCTCCTTCGCCAGCTCATGTACTTGCGCCTGAAGAAGGCAGGGAACCCGGCAGCCGATGTCGTGAGAGCACGCGAGTACATCGTTGAGGGGCTGAGGACTCCTGACCGCTGGGAGGCCGTCGCGCGTCTGCGCGCGCGTGACTCCGCGAGCTTTAGCACGCTGAGGGACATTTGGGAGGAAGCGCCAGGAACCGACGCAACGGAAGCACCGGGCCTTGTCGCTGAGCTCTCGAAAGGACTGTCCCTCAGCGAGTTGTCCTCGCTCGTCTCGCTCGACTTGCTTGACTTGGGCATGAACCCCGGAGGGCCGCATGCGAGCCTCCGCGAACGTGGCGGCGACAAATGGTCGTCGCTGTTCAACTGGAGCGCAAAGCCGGTCGCGCCACGCAATGGGCTCTCCGCGAGCGGGCAATCGCTCATCGAGGAGATTAGCGCCTCCCTCGAGAGCGAAATCTTGGAGGGCCTCTACGCCGGCGGTGGCCGGGACTTCGAGACCACCGGACTAGGCTGGCTCGCCCTCGCAGACGACACCGCGCCCGCCGACGCGCCCGGCACGAGCAGCAACGCGGAGGCCAGGGCGGCTCTGCGAATTCTTGCGGACCAGCGACGTTTCCTGAAAATTCGTACGGTGCGCAGCGAGCCCACGCCGCGACTCCGTAAGTTTTGGAAGAAGGTCGCGGATGAGACTCAGCGCGATCCTGACGCGTTGCGACAGGAAGCGCTGAGCCGCGTAGGCAGTGCAGTTATCGACTACCTCATTGACCCGTCGAAGGTCTCCATTCGGTTGAGCGACGGGCGCGCCTGGACGTGTGAGAAGTGCCGACGTCAGCATCTGACGATTGGAAACGGTTACTGCACGAAGTGCTCGCGGAGACTGCCGTCGGATCCAGCGGAGGTCGTTAACGAAACGGATTACTACGCCTGGAAGGCGATGAGCGACGACGGAAGGTTCAGGCTGAACACCGCCGAGCTAACCGGTCAGACCGATCGGGTTGATGCGCAGAATCGTCAGGCGAGGTTTCAGGGCGTCTTCCTCGCGGGCGACGAGAACGAGAAGACAGATGCGGTCGACCTACTCTCAGTCACGACCACAATGGAGGCAGGCGTCGACATCGGGTCGCTGTCCGCGGTCGTTCTGGGCAATATGCCGCCTACGAGGTTCAATTATCAGCAGCGTGTCGGGCGTGCGGGCCGGAGGGGCTCACCCGTTGCGATTGCGCTCACTATCTGCCGGGGCCGCAGCCACGACGAGTATTACTTCGAGCGACCCGACCGCATCACCAACGAGCCGACGCCCAAGCCGTACCTCACGCTGAACCGTCCTGAGCTGTTCGACCGCTCGTTGCGCAGCGAGACTCTCCGGCTCGCGTCCGCGGACTACTTGTCCGTCGCAGATGGGGATGACCTTTCTTCGAACGTGCACGGCGAGTTCGGCAAGACCGGCGATTGGGACGCGACCATCCGCCCCCGGCTCGAGTCGTGGATTGCGGGCAACCGTGACGCCGTCATTGCTCTCGCCACCGCGCTTGGATCGAGCACGTCATTCCACGGCTCAGCCACAGAAAGGGCGGATGCCGTGCTCAGCACGCTAGCCGTCGACATTGCGGCTGCGGTGTCGACGCCAAAGCACGACGACCTCAGCCAGCTGTTGGCAGAAGCAGGTCTGCTGCCAATGTTCGGCTTCCCGACATCGGTGCGTTACCTCTACCTCGGCCGTCCGCAGACTTCGAATCCGTGGCCGCCGAGGGACGTCATTGATCGCGACCTAAGCATGGCCGTGAGCGCGTTCGCCCCGCTCAGCGAAGTCGTCCGCGACGGCAAGGTCTACCCGGTAGTCGGCATCACGGAGTTCAAGCCTGCAGGCGCTGGTGCGCCGCAGCCAGTGCCAGGTCCCTTAGGGAACGCAACAGCTCTCTTCATCTGCCGTACTTGCTCATACCTCGGCGACGAGCGCGCCGGGGACGATACGGACACGTGTCCTCGATGCGGAGCGGGGCCCGCCTTCTTCAACGAGGTGCCCCTACGGGAGCCGCTCGGATTCCGGAGCGGATTCGCCACGGACTTCGACGGGAACTTCTCCTGGTCGCCGCGCGCGATGGCGGCACGAGCCATAGCCGATCCAACGAAGCTGGCCGAGTCAGTAGTGGGCCGAGCAAAGGTGCTCGCAGGGCCGGCCGAGCGTTACGTCATCAACGACAACGGCGGGCAACTGTTTCCCCTCAAGCCCGCCGGGCCTGCGCAGAACTGGGGCGGTTACGTCTCCGTGCAAGCAATTGAGCAGAACCTGATTCCTGCGTCATTCGCTACAGGCGAAGTCGAGCATGTTGCCCTGGGCGCTGTGCAGCACACCGACTTCCTCTTCATCGGCTCGGTCGCGCCTACCGACTGGGATCGGGGAATCCGGCTCAACCTCTCATCCGGACTTCGCCAACCGAGCGCCGCGCCGGACGTCACCGAAGGGCGTCGGGCCGGCTGGTATTCGCTCGCTTTCCTGCTGAGGACCGTCGCTGCGACCAAGCTGGACATCCTGCCGCTGGAATTGAACGCCGGTATCTACTCGAGCGTGACAGCAAACGGCGAGCCGACGGTTCAGGCTTTTCTCGCGGACACACTCGAGAACGGCGCAGGCTTCAGTACTCATCTAGGGTCCGAGCAGTTCCTCCCGGAGTTCCTCGCCGCAGTCAAGGAGTACCTGGCGGATTTGGAGGAGCGCGACCACCCACAGGTCTGCAACTCGTCCTGCTACCGATGCCTACGAGACTACGGGAACATGGCATACCACGCCCTGCTCGATTGGCGCCTCGCCCGGGACCTCTTCGGCCTTCTCCACGACGGCGAGCTGCAGGTTGACCGGGCCGAAGAGTCGAAGGCGCTGAGTCGATGGGCGGCGGCGTTCGGGGCCTCGGTCCTCGACCTTGCCAGCGCATCCGCGGCCGTCATCGAGACGCCCCAGTACGGAAGGTTCGGGGTGGTGCTCCGCCACCCGTTCGAAGGCTCCGACTCGGATGTGATGTCGGAACGGCTGGCGGACGCGGCAGCGGAGATCGAAGCGACGCAGGACTGTGAGGCCGTTGTGTTCGTAGATACTTTCACGATTGACCGTGACCCTCGGCGCGTGCTCAAGCTCATCGCCGACGCGGCGCAGGCCGCGCAGTGACGCCGGGCGCGGGGTGGTTGTCGGCGACGTCGGCCGGGCGCCTGCTGCATTGCCCCGCTTCCGCTGCATTCGCTGCAGCGCCCAAGGCTGTCCCGGCGTCGGCGCCCGACAACGCTGGAACTCTCGCGCATTTCGCAATGAGCGCATGGCTCGACAGCAGGGCCTGGTTGGAGGGCGAGCCTGGCCGGGCTCTGCAGGCAGCCTGGGACAGTGAAGCGGAACTGCGGAAGGTTGACGCAAAGCGACTGCGCGATTCGGTGATCACACGGTCGCGGCTACGCTCGCGCGGAGCGGAACTCGCGGGCCTCCTCCAGGCCGCTGGCCAGCGCGCGCGCTCTGAAGTTTTCCTGCAAGACGGGGTTCAGCTGCTCTACGGGCAACTGGACATCATGGTCGACGTTGGCGACGGCGCTGTCATTGATTTGAAGACCGGAGCGGACGGCCATAACGAGAGCGTCCGCACGCAGCTTCTCATCTACGCCCACCTCTTCCGCCAAGAGACCGGCTTCCTTCCCAGCGCACTCGTCGCGTTCAGTCTCACGCACGGCTCCGTGTACTTCGACTGTTCGGAGGTTGCCATCGACGAGCTCCTAGCCCGCGTCGAAGACGCACGTAAGTATCCATCAGTCGAACTCCCTGACCCGAGTGGGTGTGGATTCTGTCGTCGTCGGCTGAGATGCGAGTCTCATTGGCGGGCCGCTCTGGCGTGGAGGGATCCCGATTGCGTCGAGGGCGTTGTCAGCAAAGTAGAGGTGGCGGCCGCGGGTCTCACGGCTATCCGAGTCGAGACATCGCAGGGCGACCATTGGGTCACCGGTCTCTCCTCATCTATCAGCGGAGCAGCGACGCCCGGGGCGAGGATCCGATTCACTGAAGTTACGAGCCGAGGTGAGCAAGGCAGCAAGGAGTGGCGGGCAACGAGCTCAACCCGTAGCCAAATTTTGTATGACGCGTGAGGAGTTGGGCGGGTTCGCATGACCAAAGCTCTGCTAGATGCGCCGCGGAACTGATGCGTATGACGCTTAGCCTTGAGATCCACGATCACGTTCGGATGCGCCGTCTAGTCGAAAGAAGGTGTTGGACCGAGCCGATGTCCCCAGTCGAACGTACGATGGGCACGTGCCACGCCATGATCAACACCTCAGGACCGATTTCACCGTCGCAGAGATCTGTGCTGGTGCAGGAGGTCAGTCTCTGGGGCTGCACAAGGCGGGCTTCGAGCACACAGTGGCGGTCGAGCTCGATGCGACGGCGGCATTGACGCTCAGTCAGAACCTTGGCGTACCTGTGGTCGTCGGAGATGTTGCTGACCCGGCGGTCTGGCAGCCCGAAGATTTCGCCGGCGTGACACTCCTCGCCGGTGGAGTGCCGTGCCCTCCGTTTTCGGCGGCGGGCAGGCAGCTTGGCACCTCAGATGAGCGCGACCTATTCGCGTGGGCAATTGAGCAAATCCCCGTCATGCGCCCTAGAGCGATCATGCTGGAGAACGTTCGGGGCCTCTCGGCGCCCCGCTTCGCTGCGTACCGACAGCGCATCCTCGACCGGCTCGATGACTTTGGCTTCATCGGGGAATGGAAGCTGCTGCACGCTTCTGATTTCGGCGTCCCGCAGTTGAGGCCGCGGTTTGTGCTCATAGCGATGAGGGCGGACGATATGCGGTTCTTCCACTGGCCAGTGCCTGAGGACCGGGCTCGTGCGACGGTCGGTGATGCACTGTACCCGCTCATGGCTGCACACGGGTGGAAGCATGCTGACGCATGGCGCGAGATGGCAGACGGCATTGGGCCGACCCTGGTAGGCGGTAGCAAGAAGCACGGCGGTGCAGATCTCGGCCCTACTCGCGCCAAGCTCGGCTGGGCCAAGCTTGGCGTTGATGGGAAGGGTGTTGCGGACGCGCCGCCGGCCGAGGACGCTCTCCCTCCCAGCCAGATGATGCCTCGCCTGACGATTGAAATGGCAGCACGGATTCAAGGGTGGTCGGAGGAAGATCAGTACAAATTTGCCGGACGGAAAACCTCGCAGTATCGACAGATCGGTAACGCTTTCCCGCCTCCAGTGGCGAAGGCGCTGGGTGAAAGTATTCGAGCCGCGCTGCTACATGAAGGAGAAGCGCGCACCGATCTAGCGGAGCAGGCTGATCTACACGACCCCGTGTATCGGGCGCTTGCGCGTAGCGAAAAGGGATTGAGTCTCGCAGAACTCGTTGTTGACTACAATCAGGGCAGCGTCGCAGCTGTGCAACAGCGTCTTGCAGCCCTCCAGCGAGACTTTGATCTCGTGGTAATCGAGGACGACGGTACTGAGCGTTATCGGCTCGGTGAGTTCAGGGGATTCACCGGGCAGGCTGATCACTGGCGACATCAGGTCGTCGCACAGCACACCAACCGGGTGAGCTGACATGACGCTGGAAGCCTTCGAAGGCTGGCATATCGACCCTCTCGATGGTGAAACTGACGGCGAACTGAGCGATGTTTTCAACGCGTTTCGGGAAGCTGATCCAGACGGCTCCCGTGTCGGGAGGCTGATGCGCAGGACCCTGGACCAGCTTTACGATGGCCAGCGGACCGGACGGTACTCGTGGAAGCAGCTCCATAAGACGGAACGAACTCACTTCGGCACGTTGTTCGAGATCAATTTGCGTCGAGAGTTTGATGATGTGATCGACGAGGGTATCAAGCTCGACTACCAGGTCGCGGGCCTCGACGTGGACTGCAAGTTCTCACAGCGCATGTATGGCTGGATGATTCCGCCCGAAGCGATTGGGCACCTTCTCGTTGTCGGGTTCGTCGATGATGCTGCAAGTGAATTTGCATTTGGTGTGGTTCGAGCTAGCGAAGCTCACTGCCGAACCGCCTCGAATCGCGATGCGAAGGTGCAGCTTAACCCGCTTGGCCGAGACGCTGTGCGGTGGATTGAGCGCCCCGGACAGCTTCCGCCGAATGTGTTGCTTCGGTGCGATGAGAGTGACTTGCAAGCGATCTTCGCGGCGCGATCGGGCCAGCAGCGCGTGAATGAGCTCTTGCGCAGAGTCACAGGTCAAAGGATTGGTCGGAATGTTGTCGCAACCGTGGCGCAGCAGGATGACTTCATGAAACGGGTGCGCGCAAACGGGGGCGCCCGGACGCTTCTGCAACCGGAAGGGCTCGTTGTGCTCGGGGGCGACTACGCCAGGCATCGTGAGCTTGCGAGGAGCCTTGGCGTGGTCGTGCCTGAGCCTGGCGAGATCGTCAGCGTGAGAGTGGTTCCGGCAACAGAACACGACTGGTCGGCTGCGAGACTCGATGCGGAGTTCTGGCGAGTCGCTTCAGATAACGATGAGGTTGTTCCAGCGCCCGAAGTAGCGTTCAAGTAGCGGGCCACGTCGCAAGTTTGCCAAAGCATCCACAGTTGTTCCAGCATCCTCGCTGCTCACGTCCTTTGTCCTGACTGAATACCGAAGCGATCGCCTCGCACAGGGCCCCCGCGCCAACCTGAGGGCCGATCGCGTCGATCCGGCCTCATGCGCTGGGAGAAGCGTGGCTCGTCGGGATGCTCGGCGCTTCAGCGCGCGTCGCTGCGGGTTTTCCGAACCTGCCCGATGTCGACCCACTACCAGGCCTCGAGCTGCTCGACCGCCGTCTGATACGCGTGGTAATCGAGCGGGCTGTTGCCGACCACCCGGATCTCGCCAACGCCGGGCTCGGTGACCGAGGTGAGCCCGTAGCTGAGCGCCTGATCGGCGGCGAGACCAACATGGGGATCTCGGTGTGAGAATATTTGGCTGAATAGACTCGTACCTCCGATACGCTCTGAATCACCCGCTGGTCAACGAAAGATCGGAAGCATTAATGGAGTTTGCAGAGCGTCTCGACTCGATCGCGACGAAGGTGAAGAATCAGGCCACCGCGATCGGCACTGAAGAGGCGACAAAGAACGCATTTGTGATGCCGTTCATTTCGACAATTCTTGGCTACGACGTCTTCGACCCGCTCGAGGTGGTGCCGGAGTTCACCGCCGACGTGGGAACGAAGCGCGGGGAGAAGATCGACTACGCGATCATGCGAGACGGCGAGGTGCAGATCCTCATCGAATGCAAACCCTCCATGGGGTCGCTCAAGATCGAGCATGCTTCTCAGCTCTTCCGCTACTTTGCGGTTACGAATGCACGCATCGCTGTCCTGACGAATGGCGCGGTCTGGCACTTCTATACGGATCTCGATGCACCAAACCGTATGGACGCGAAGCCGTTCCTCGTCCTCGATTTGCTCGACATCGATGAGACTCTCATCGCAGAAATTCAGAAGCTCAGTAAGGAGAGTTTCGATCTCGATTCGATCATCAGCGCCGCGGAAGAGCTGAAATACATCGGAGCGCTCAAGCGCGAGATCGCGAGCCAGTTCCGGGAGCCCACCGATGAATGGATCAAGTTCTTCGCAACGCGGGTCTACGAGGGCTCGTACACGCAGAAGGTTCGTCAGCAGTTCACCAGTCTCGTTGGAAAGGCAGCGCACCAGTTCCTCAACGAGCGCGTCAATGACCGCCTGAAGACAGCGCTGGGCGTCTCTGGAATCACCTCGACATCGTCCGCGCCGCCGACGACAAGTGCGGAAGCCGCGGCGGACGATCTCGATCGAGATACCGAGATCGAAACGACGCTCGAAGAGCTCGAGGGTTACCAGATCGTGAAGGCGATCGCGTGCGGAGACGTGAAGCCGCAGCGAGTGACCCATCGCGACGCGAAGAGCTATTTCGCGGTGCTTCTCGACGACAACAATCGCAAGCCGATTGCGCGTCTGCACTTCAACGGCAAGCAGAAGTACCTCGGTCTGCTCGATGAGGACAAGGTTGAGGAACGACACCCGATCAGCGACCTGGACGAGTTGTATAGCCATGCAGAAGCCATCCGTGAGGCTGTGCGGCGGTATCAGTAGGTGACGTTCGAGCACTGGCGCCGCACAATCGAGCTCCACGTCGACCGCGACAGCGTCGCGATGGGCGACGACGTCGTGTCCCACGCCAAGACGACGACCATTCTCCGAGGAACGCTGCTCAGCGCCGCCATCGAGCAGTGCTCGCCCGAGATCAAAGCCCAAGGATGGTCGTGGGTCGCCGTCGTCGACCGCGAGGTCGCTGCAGTATGGTCCGTCGATCACGGCACGCAGCTGCTCGTCGCCGACCGCAAACTCAAGCAGGGTCCGATCGACATCCTCTTCCGCTACTTCGTTCAGATCGACCCGGGTTGGCTCTTCGACCGTCTCGCCCAGGGTGCCCGCGCCAATCGGCGCGAACTCGAACGCGAATACGCCCCGATCGCGCGCGAGAAGTACCGGGCCGAACTCCTCCGCCGCGAGCGCGAGATCGAGGCCCGGCTGCTGACCCCCGAGTGCATCGACGCGATCCAGCACTACGGCGCCGACGTCACACTGCACGCCGACGTCGCGTGCGAGTTCACGCACCAGGGCAAGCCGTGGGTGGTGAAACGCGCCGACACCATGCTCCAGGTGTTCGTCGGCGGTGGCGCGCCGACCGCGTCGATCCGACCTCACGCACTCGGGGAAGCGTGGCTCATCGGGATGCTCGCTGCCGAAAACCGCGTCGCCGCAGGTCTTCCCGACCTGCCCGACGCCGACCCGTTGCCGGGCCTCGAGCTCACACAACAGGGTGGACGATGGATGTCGCACGGAGCGACCGTCGTCCAGGTCAGAACAGAACTCGCTGCACGCGTCGCCCGATTCGTCTTCGGGCGTTCGGTCGCCGAGGTGCGGAGACTTCTCGAGGTCTGAACGCGCTACCCCACGTCCCCGAACTCCACGACTCCACCGACGACCGTCGTCGTGACCTCCTGCTCCGCGATCCGCTCCGCCGGAATCGAATACAGGTCGTCACTCAGCGCGATGAAGTCCGCCAGCATCCCGACCTTCAAGGTCCCCTTCGAGAGTTCCTGATCGACCGCGTAAGCCGAACCATATGTGTACGCCCTCACGGCCTCGTCGATCGAGATGCGCTCGCGCTCACCGAGCACCGCGCCGGAACCCGTCTGCCGCAGCACCATGTCGCGTAGCGACACGAGCGGGTTCGCGTCCGACACGGGGGAGTCCGTCGATCCGTTCAGCACGATCCCGGCATCCGCCAGCGACTTCACCCGGTAGATGTCGTCGCGACGATCCTCTGCCACGGCGGCGGCCATGCCGTCGCCGAAGTCCGACAGGAACACGCCCTGCGGCACCGGGATCACCCCGAGGCGAGCAGCGCGCGCGACATCCGCATCGCTCGCCAGTGCGAAGTGCTCGATGCGGTGACGCACGTCGGGCCGCGGCGCGATGCGCTGCGCCTCCTCGACGGCATCCAGCACATGCGTGATCGCACGGTCGCCGATCGCGTGGGTCGCTACCGTCCACCCCGCGCGGTGCGCGCCGACGATGTAATCGCGCAGCTGCTCCGGCTCGTGCAGCAGCACGCCGAAGTTGTCGGCCTCGCCGTGGAAGCACGCGTGCATGGCCGCCGATCGCCCGATGAACGAACCGTCCGCCACGATCTTCACCGGCCCCACGCGCAGCATGTCGTCGCCGAGCCCGGTGCGGATGCCGAGGTCGAGCCCCAGCACATCCTTATCGGGCAGATCCTCGAACGGGTGCAACACGGTGATGTACGGCATAAGGGTCGTCCGCACCCGCAGCATCCGCTGTTCGACTGCCGTCTGATACGCGTGGTAGTCGAGCGGGCTGTTGCCGACGACGCGGATCTCGCCGACGCCGGGCTCGGTGACCGAAGTGAGCCCGTAGCTGAGCGCCTGATCGCTCGCCAACTGCAGATTGCGCTGCACCTCATCCAGCTCGATGGGCCGCACCAGCTCATTGATCGGACCCATCGCCGACTCCTGCAGCAGACCCCGCGGCCGTCCGTCGGCATCGCGCGGGATGCTGCCACCCGCGATGTCCGGATAGCCCTCCCTGCGCGGATAACCGGCGAGCTCGAACGCACGAGTGTTGGCCACGAGCATGTGACCGGAGACGTGCTCCAGAAGGACAGGCCGACCGCCGGCTGCGCGGTCCAGTGCCTCGGCGGTCGGATGATCCTCGAGGAAGTTCTGGTCGCAACCGAAACCCCGCAGTTATGCGTCGAACAGTTCTGCCAGCGACTTGACGCGCCCGGACGCAGATTGAGCAACGCGAGCGAAACGCGGTGTACGGGCCCTGTTCGTCGCCGGCGGATGGTCCGAGATCAACGAAACTGCGTGGCAACCGGTTCCAGCAAAAAGAGACTTGTGTTCTCTTCATAGTCTCCGACCCGCACCACCACGTGCACGTTGTCGCCGACTCCGATCGCGTCAGGAACGTCGCCGACATAGTGCAGGTCGCTCACCGTGTTCACATCACGGAACTGGAAGTTCGGACCGCCATTGGAATGCGTCTCGCTGTAGTCACCGTTCGCGATCAGGATGTCGTAACGCGTGTCGTAGCCGTCGTGATTGTTCATCGCGACGATGCTGCCGTCGAACTCGATCAATTGGCCGGCGTGCTCCTCGGCGAACGTTGCCACGGTTGCGCCGTCTGCGGGCCCCGCCAGAAGCGCCGCGAGCGCTTCGCTGTTCTCGATGGTCAGCGTCTCTTCTTCTGCCGGCGTGCTGGGGGCCGTTTCCTCAGACGGCTCTGGACTGGGAGACGCGGCACTTTCGCCAGAAGACGCTGTCGGCTCAGGTGCGGCATCCTCTCCGCCACTGAGGTTCACACCGATGACGATGACGATTGCGAGTACGACCAGGACTCCGCCGAGGATCGCGAACAAACGCCATGGCGTCTTCGGTCTGGGCCGACGGAAGACGAGCTCAGTGCGTAGTCTCCCAGTGGTCTGGCTGACCAGCTCCCAGCCGTCACCTTCCCACTTCGAGATCGATCGTGACTCCGTGCCACGAATCGTCTGCACCGTTCTAGTCTCGTACTGCACAGGCTTCGTCGCGTCGTCCGCCACAGGGCTCTCCGTTCTCCATCCCCGAGAGAACACGTCGCTGCAGGGCCGATCGAGAGCTTAGCAACGCTCCGCAGGCGCGCGCGTTTCCTACGGGCCAGCAAGCCCTCCTACCCCGCATCCGCCTCCGCCAACCCCGCTCGCATGCTCTCCCGCTCCGCGGCATCCCACGGTCCTGACACGGCCAGCGGGATCTCGGTCATGAAGCGGCGTTCGTTCTCGGAGATCCGCGCGGCGACCAGCTCGGGATGCGCGGCGGCCGTCGCGTACAGGTCCGGCCCGTCGGCGTAGAAGAGGTCGCAGACCACGAGACGGCCGTCGGATCCGCGCATGACGTTCGACGGGTTCTGGTCCAGCGGGCCGCACCACGGCAGCTCCTGCAGTGCGCGCTCGTGGATGCGACGGACGATGTCGACCAGCTCGGCGACCGACTCGTCACGATTCTCGATCGCCCGGTGGAACTCGATCGCGTCCTGCTCGTTCACGGCCTCGAGCCACTCCATCACCTGCAGATCTCCGCCGCCGCCGAGGCGTCGATGGGCGAAGAGGTGGGGAACCTGGCGTGTGTGTGCTGCCTCGCGATACAGCGCTGCCGTGTACGGGCCGGTCGGGTCGAACGGGCTGATGCGCACCGCCATCGTTCCGTTGGGGGAACGCAGCGCGATCGCCCAGTCGCCGGCTCCGCACGGCGTCCAGCCCGCCTCGGTGAACACGCGCTCGGCATCGCGGTGCGTGGCATCCGATGGAAGGATGTCGAGGATGTCGCTCATGCTTTCAGTCTGCAACATCCGATCGATCCGGCGGCGAGCAGTCGACACCCACGCCATGCGTGAAGGCCTCTCGCGGCGGACGCTTCGACAGGCTCAGCGACCGGTTGGGGAGGATCACTCCAGTCATCGAGGAATGCGATATGCCACGCATAGCAGCGAGAGTGAAATCATCGTGACCAGCGAAATGGATGACTGAATGGTCAAGATGCTCTCCGATTTGGCGCGACACGCCGCACAGGCGGATACTCGTGGCATCTGAGCCGTTCGATCCCGGCCCCGAACCACCATGACATCACCCGTCACCCTCGCGCCCGAAACGACCATCGCCATCACCGGCGCCGGTCGCCTCGGCGGCGTGCTCGCGACAGCCCTCCGCGCGTCAGGCCTCACCGTCTACGGACCCCTCCGCCGCGACGAAGAGATCCCCTCGGTCGACATCGCCCTCCTCTGCGTCCCCGACTCCGCGATCCCCAAAGCAGCAGCGGTCGCGCGCACGAGAGCGACCCGGATCGGCCACGTCTCCGGCGCCACTCCCCTCGGCGATGTCGACTTCAGCATCCACCCGCTGCAGACCTTCACCGGTACCGAGTCACCCGACATCTTCCACGGCATCGGCGCAGCCATCGCCGGCCGCACTCCGGCCGACAAGAACATCGCGGAGCAGCTCGCCCGCGCCCTCGGCGCCCAGCCCTTCGAGGTCGACGACGCCCACCGCGCGGGCTACCACGCCGCCGCATCCTTCGCCTCGAACTTCGTCCTCACCGTGCTCGATGCGGCGGAGCAGCTCGCAGCATCCGCCGGCATCCCAGACGACGAAGCGCGCGCCCTGCTCGCCCCACTGATCCGCCGCACCATCGACAACTGGCAGGGCGCGGGCACCACAGCATCCCTCACAGGCCCGATCGCCCGCGGCGACGAGGTCACGATCGCTCGTCAGCGCGCGGCCGTCGCTGAAGCCGACCCCGCGCTGGCGAGCCTCTTCGACGAACTCGCCACCGCCACCCGCGCCATCGCCTGCCAGAAGGCGTCGGTATGAGAATCGTCCGCACCATCGCCGAAGTCCGCGCCGTCGTCGAGAACACCAGGCAAGCGGGCCACCGAATCGGCCTCGTCCCCACCATGGGCGCCTTCCACGACGGCCACGTCTCACTGATGCGCGAGGCGCGGAAGAACAACGACCTCGTCGTCGTCTCGCTGTTCGTCAACCCGACCCAGTTCGGCGCGAACGAAGACCTCAGCAGCTATCCGCGCGATGAGGATGCCGACGCCGCACGTGCAGAGCGGGAGGGCGTCGACATCCTCTTCGCCCCCGAGGCGGCCGAGATCTACCCCGACGGCTTCGCCACCAGCATCCACGTCTCGGGCGTCACCGAGATGCTCGACGGCGCGAGCCGCGGACCGCACCACTTCGACGGTGTCGCGACCGTCGTCACCAAGCTGTTCGGCATCGTCCGCCCCGACGTCGCCTATTTCGGGCAGAAGGATGCGCAGCAGATCGCCGTCGTCCGCCGCCTCGTGCGCGACCTCGACCTCGCCGTGCGCATCGAAGCGTGCCCGATCGTGCGCGAAGCCGACGGACTCGCCATGAGCTCGCGCAACGTCTACCTCGACCCCGCCGCCCGCGCGCAGGCGACCGCCCTCAACCGTGCGCTCGATGCCGCGGAGGCGCTGCATGCATCGGGCGAGAGCGACGGCGACAGCATCCTCAAGGCAGCCGGCCGGGTGCTCGAAGAGGCCGGCATCGCGCCCGAGTATCTCGAACTTCGCGACGCAGAAACCCTGCAAACCGTCACGAGCGTCGAGGCCGACACCCTCCTCGCCGTCGCTGCCCGCGTCGGAGCTGCCCGACTCATCGACAACCACATCCTGAAACGGAGAGCCTGATGCGCCGCACCATGCTGAAGTCGAAGATCCACCGCGCCACCATCACCGGCAGCGACCTGAACTACGTCGGCTCGATCACGATCGACCCCGACCTGCTCGAGGCCGCCGACATCCTCGCGCACGAGCAGGTGCACGTGGTCGACGTGAACAACGGTGCACGCTTCGAGACCTACACGATCGCCGGAGAGCGCGGATCCGGCGTCATCCAGGTCAACGGCGCTGCTGCCCGCCTCGTGCACTCCGGCGACACCATCATCGTCATCTCCTACGCCGACTACTCGCGCGAAGACCTCGAGACGTACGAGCCCGTCGTCGTGCACGTCGACCGTGCGAACCGGATCATCCAGGTCGACGACGTCGTGGATCGGCTGCTGACCGGAGCCGACGCATGAGCGTGCACGCGACGACGCGCGCGCGGGTCACCCTGGCGAGTCTTACCGAGAAGAAGGAAGCCGGTGAACCGATCGTCATGGTCACCGCCTACGACCACCCCGGCGCGCAGATCGTCGAGGCCGCCGGCGTCGACATCGTGCTCGTCGGCGATTCCGGCGCGATGACGGTGCTCGGCTACGACTCCACCGTGCCGGTCACCGTCGACGAGATGCTCATGCTCACTCGCGCGGTACGGCGGGGTCTGACGGTTCCACTGCTCGTCGGCGATCTGCCGTTCGGATCGTACGAGGCATCCGATGCGCTGGCGATCGCCACGGCACAGCGCTTCATCAAGGAGGCCGGCTGCGACCTCGTGAAGATCGAACGCGGCGGCACCTCGGTCGACCGTGCGCGTGCGCTCGTCGGCGCGGGGATCCCGGTAGTCGGCCACGTCGGCCTCACCCCGCAGACCGCCACCGCTCTCGGCGGCTACCGCGCGCAGGGTCGTACCGCCGACGCCGCGCGTGCGGTGATCGACGACGCGCTGGCCCTGCAGGATGCCGGATGCTCACTGCTCGTCATCGAAGCCGTGCCCTCGGAAGTGACGCAGGCGCTCATGCCGCTGCTCGACATCCCCGTGATCGGGATCGGCGCGGGGGCGGATGCTGACGGTCAGGTGCTCGTCTTCCACGACCTGCTCGGCCTGTATGACGGGGGAGCGGCGAAGTTCGTGAAGCGCTACGCGGAGCTGCGAACGGATGCTGTCGCCGGGGTCGCGGCGTATGCAGAAGAAGTGCGGTCTGGGGTGTATCCGGCGGCGGAGCACGGGTACTCGATGCCGGCGGATGAAGCGGCGGCGTTGCGGGGGATGTTCGCCGCGACCTCGAAGCCGACCGCTGAGCCGGTCGTGCGCGGAGCGTGATCGCTAGGCTGTCCGCATGCGCAGCCCTGGCGAGACCGATGACCGACTGGCGCGGGATGCGCACCGACCACGAGTGATCCACACCGGACAGGCGCTGGTCGACCTGGTCATCGAAGTGGCAGACCTTCCCGCGCGCGGGCAGAACCTCATGGCCGACTCCGTCGCAGAGTACGCCGGCGGCTCTGTAACAGTGCTGCTCGCAGCGGCGCGGTTGGGCGCCGAGTGCCTGCATGCCGGAGCGATCGGGACGGGTCCGTACGGCGACCTGATCCGTGAAGCGCTGGATGCCGATGGCATCGCAGCATCCGCCCCTCCGGTGACCACGCAGGACACCGGAGTCTGCGTGGTGCTCATCGAACCCACTGCAGAGCGCACATTCGTGACGACGCTGGGCGCCGAGCGCGAGATCGCCGTCGACTCCCTCGCGAGCGCCGACGTGCAGCCCGGCGACCTCGTCTGCGTCACCGGATACTCGCTCGCGGTCGCGCAGACCCGCGATCCGCTGCTGGCGTGGTTGGCGACTCTGCCCGAGGAAGCTGTCGTCGTCCTCGACCCCGGGGCCGCCTTCGCCGCACTGCCCGCCGACGTGCGCGACACGATGCTCGCCCGCACAGACGTGTGGACCGGCAACGCAGAGGAAGCGACAGACCTGTTGGCCGCGCGGTCTGTTTCGGTCGAAGCATCCGAACGCGAGATCGTGACGCACGCACGTGCGCTGACTCCGCTGCTGCGCACCGGGGCGGTCACCATCGTGCGCGACGGCGCCGAAGGGTGTGCGGTGCATGCGCACGGCGAAAGCACCTATGTGCCGGGCTTTCCGCAGACCCCTGTCGACACCAACGGCGCGGGCGACACCCACACCGGCGCGCTGCTCGCAGGCATCGCCGGCGGGTCGACGTGGGTTGACGCGTGCCGCCGAGCCAACGCCGCGGCGGCGATCAAGGTCACCCGCCGCGGGCCGACGACGGCTCCGACCGCGGACGAGGTCGATGCGCTGTTCCCCGGGTTGCTGGATTCGGTGCTGCGGGGCTAGGGCCCAGCCTGCCGTCAACCGTTCGAATGCGTCGTCTCGAACGCGGGGCGAGCTGAAATTCGATCCTGGTGTGCGATCGTCGCGACGACTCCGATGAGCAGGATCAGCTCGAAGGCGTTGACGATCGCCGCGCTGGGCACCGGCAGCGTGACGGCGCTGCCTGCCACCATGAGCACCGTCACCACGGTGAGCCACGGCCAGCGTTCGCGCACCCAGACGACGATGCCCGCCGTCAGCAGGGCCGCGGCGACCACGAGAACCATGAGCGGCGGTCCTCCGGGCGCGTTCTCGTTGCCGTAACTGAGCGCGCCGTACTCCGAATCGGCCACGAGCTGCATCGGCAGTGCGCCCACGATGATCTCGTAGGCCACGAGCGCCGCGGTCACTCCGATCGCCACCACTGCGGCCCATGCGGTGCGCGCCCAGCGGAGGCCGGTACGGATCAGCACATGCCAGGCGACGAGAACGAGCAGTGGTGTCAGCAGTGCGTGCATCCAGTACCGCGCCGAGTTCAGCCCTTCGAGCGCGGCGCCCTCGCCGATCATGGTGCCGAGCCCGATGACCGTGTTGTCGTAGACGAGGCCGAGCACGACGAGCAAGGCGAGATCGGAGATGACTGCTCGGCGCCGCGCCACCACCAACGAGATGCCCCAGATGAGCAGCGCGAGGTATGCGACGGCGAAACCGAGGAATATGAAGCTGTCCATGTGGCCTCACCGTAGGGGCAGCTCGACGATGAGGCGCCACCCTTGACGGGACGCTGCGCTCATGGCACCGCACCTAGGCTGGTGCATATGCCCAGCACGACCACCGTCGACCCGGCCGTGCGTCGCGCACGCGTCGGCGTCGCGCTGCTGTTCCTCACGAACGGCGCGCTGTTCGCGAACATCCTCCCGCGCTACCCCGAGATCAAGACCCAGCTCGGGCTGGATGCTGCAACCTACGGACTCGCCATCGCGGCGTTCCCGGCCGGCGCGATGGTCGCAGGACTCGGAGCCGCCGTACTCATCCGCCGATTCGGATCGGCGAAGGTGGCAGTGGTCGGCACCATCCTCACCAGCCTCGGAATCCTCGCTGCCGGCCTCGCGCCCTCGGCGCTGTTCTTCGCACTCGGTCTGTTCCTCGGTGGGGCAGCGGATGCCATCACCGACGTCGGTCAGAATGCGCACAGCCTTCGCGTGCAGCGCGGATACGGACGCTCGATCATCAACTCCTTCCACGCGATCTGGTCGATCGGCGCGGTGCTCGGCGGTTCAATGTCGGCGGTGGCGATCGCGTTGGCTCTGCCCCTCGGCATCCATCTGGGCATCTCCGCGATGGTGTTCGGCATCGTCTCACTCATCGCGCTGCGCATGTGCCTGCATGGCCGCGACGACGTCACCGAAGAGGAGGCGATCGCCGGCGGCTCGGAGATCGGTGGAGCACTGCGGCGTGGAATCACGGGAAAGACGGTGTTCGTCATCGTCGCCCTCGTGCTGCTCGCCATCGCCGGCGCTGTCGTGGAGGATGCCGGAATGTCTTGGGCGACCCTGTATCTGGGCGCCGATCTCGCTGCCCCTGCGGCGATCGCGACCACCGGATACATCGCCCTCGTCGGCGCGCAGTTCGTCGGACGGATGATCGGCGACCGCATGGTCGACCGCTTCGGGCAGCGTGCGGTCGCTCGCGCCGGTGGACTTCTCATCGCGGTGGGGATGGGGCTGGCGCTGGCGTTCCCGACGGTCCCTGGCACGATCGTGGGCTTCGCGGTGGCCGGGTTCGGCAGCGCGACTCTCATCCCGGCCGCGTTGCAGGCCGCCGATGCTCTGCCCGGTCTGCGGCACGGCGCGGGCCTCACGATCGTGTCTTGGCTGCTGCGGCTGGGCTTCCTGCTCTCGCCGCCGTTCGTCGGGTTCATCGCCGACAATGCCGGGCTGCGTGCGGGGTTGCTCGTCGTGCCGATCGCCGGTGTGGTGGCGATCGTCTGCGCGGGAGTGCTGGAGCGGCGACGAACCGCTTGACCGGTTCGTGAGGCGCCGGTCACGGTCGCAATCCCGCGCCGCACGATCCAGACTGATCATCACAGACGCGACGCAGGAGGCACGACTTGGAACTTGAAGATCTTCTGGCCGAACTGAATTCCGGTCGCACCATCACGGGAGACTCGCCCCTGCACGAGATCATGCATCGTACGAGTCAGGATGCGATGCGCATCACGGGTGAACTCAACGGCGGGTACCACGAGCCGGCAGAGGTGCGTGCGCTGCTGGCGCGTCTGATCGGCACGCCCGTCGACGACACGGTGACCGTGTTCCCGCCCTTCTCCTCCGACTTCGGGCGCAACATCACCCTCGGCAAGCGCATCTTCATCAACGCCGGATGCAAGTTCCAAGACCAGGGCGGCATCGTCATCGGCGATGACTGCCTCATCGGTCACAACGTCGTGATCGCGACCCTCAATCACGATCTCGCACCGAGCCGCCGCGCAGACATGCACCCCGCCCCGGTCACGATCGGGCGCAACGTCTGGATCGGCTCCAACGCCACCATCCTCGCGGGCGTCACGATCGGCGATGACGCCGTCGTCGCGGCTGCTTCCGTCGTCACCAAGGACGTGCCGGCCCGGTCCATCGTCGTGGGGTCGCCGGCGCGTGTGGTGCGCTCCGTGCCTGACTGAGCCCAGTGGCGCCGTAAAAGTTCGTCAGCGCGATTCGTATTTATCTTCGAAAGCGTGGGCGCACTCATCCGCTCGGCATGCCCGCTCAAGTCCTCGCAGGCTCGCATAATTTATCGAATAAATGTTCGACAAAAGGACTGAATCGCGCTACCATAGAGGCATGTCGAAGCTGACCGGTCTGCACGAGGCGATCTCTCGCCTCGACGAGGCGTGGGCGGATGCCGGTGACTCGAACGATCTTTCGAGAGACCAGTTGATCGCGGTCACGAATGCGATCGGCGTGCTTCAGCGTCGGTTGGATGCTGTGCACGTGGATGTCGCGGCGGGGATCGCGAGCGAGTCGCGTACAGAGCTGGGCGCGGACTCTTTGGCGAAGCAGCAGGGGTTCCGCACGCCGGCGAAGTTGATCGCGGCGGCCACAGGTGTCTCGACGGGCGATGCCATCCGCCTGATCAAGGTGGGCGAGGCGACTGCCGCGCGTACCGATCTGCTCGGCGCTCGCCTGCCGGCGAAGTATCCGCTGGCGAGCGAGGCATTGGCGTCAGGAGACCTCAGTGCTCAGGCGGCCGCTTTGATCATCGCGGTGCTGGAACGGTGCCGTATCGCAGCAGGGCCTGGGCGCACGGCAGAAGGCGAGCGGCTGTTGGTCGACGCCGCTCCGGGGCTCGCGCTCGATGAGATCCGCCGGCTCGTGGTGCGTGTGGAGGCATGGCTGGACCCTGACGGGGTCGAACCGCGCGAGGACGAGCAGCGGGGCAAGCGGTCGCTGACAATCTTCGAGCGCGGCGGGCGGTTGCACCTCAATGGCAACTTCGACGTCGAGACCGGTGCCCCGATCGTCGCCGCGCTCCGCGGATATGTGACCGCAGCGTTCGCCGCCCGCAAGGCCAGCCCTGATCCGGATGCACCTGATGCCGACCATCGCACGGTGCCGATGCTGCAGGCCGACGCGCTTGCCCTGTTCTGCGCGCACGTGCTCGGCTGCACGGGCGAGAAGCTTCCCCTCGCGGGAGCGACCGTCATTGTCCGGGTGAACGTCAGCGACCTGGAATCCGCCGCGGGGACGGCCACGATCGATGGGATCGACCAGCCGATCAGCGCGGGAGCTGCCCGCAGGATGGCGGCCGATGGCGGGGTGATCCCCTGCATCCTCGGGGGAGACAGCGAGATCCTCGACTGGGGGCGAAAGAAACGCTTCTTCACCAGGGCGCAGCGCCTCGCCCTCGTCGAACGCGACGCCGGATGTGCCATGTGCCACCTCCCTCCCGAGATGGTCAAAGCGCACCATCTGCGATGGTGGAAACGGCATCACGGGCCCACTGACCTCTCGAACGGGATCCTTCTGTGCGAGAGCTGCCATCACCGCATCCACGACAATGGGTGGGATATCCATATCGATGGCACAGGTGTGAACGCTCGCGTCTGGTTCATCCCGCCCCCACATGTCGATCCCGCCCGAAGCCCCAGGCTCGGCGGACGCGCACGCTTCGACATCGCTGCGTGAACCGCGCGATGCGCCGACCGCTCAGGACGCCAGATGCTCCCGCGTGCCGCCTCTGGTCGGCTCCGGTCGACTGATCTCGCTCCAGACCGCGTCGAGCGAGAGCCCGAGCACGTCGGCGATCGCGGCGATCGTCGGGAAGGCGGGCGTGGCCACCCGGCCGGACTCGATCTTGCGCAGCGTCTCGGGCGAGACCCCGGCGTCGAGTGCGACGTCGAGCATCGTGCGCGCGCCTCGAGTCGCACGCAGCATGGCGCCGAGACGCTCTCCTCGTTCGATCTCCGCAGCGGAGAGCGGCAGCCTGACCATCATGATTCCGATTCTAATACCGGTATAACAAGCCCGGTATAGTTATTGGATGATCGAGATTCTGAACGCCGCTGAACTGGTCCGCGCAAGAGACGCCGGCGCGCTCGTCGCCGACATCCTGCAGGCGCTCAAGCGCCGCAGTGCTCCCGGTGCGAATCTGCTCGACATCGACCGCTGGGCGAAAGAGATGATCATGGATGCCGGAGCGCAGTCCTGTTACGTCGACTACGCGCCGTCGTTCGGACGCGGTCCGTTCGGGCACTACATCTGCACGGCCGTGAATGACGCCGTGCTGCATGGGATGCCCCACGACTACCGACTGGTCGACGGCGACCTGCTGACGCTCGACCTCGCCGTCACCCTCCGTGGGATCTCAGCGGACGCTGCCATCAGCTTCGTCGTCGGCGATTCGCGTCCCGGCGAGAGTGTGGCGATGATCGACGTGACCGAGCGCGCGCTCGCCGCAGGTATCGCCGTGGCGCGGCCCGGTGCCCGCATCGGCGATCTCTCTCATGCCATCGGATCCGTGCTCAGCGATGCCGGGTACGCGATCAACATGGAGTTCGGTGGCCACGGCATCGGATCGACCATGCATCAGGACCCGCACATCGCGAACGACGGGCGTCCTGGGCGCGGCTACACCCTGCGCCCGGGGTTGCTGCTCGCCCTCGAGCCATGGGTGATGGCTGACACTGACGAGCTCGTCACGGATGCCGACGGCTGGACGCTCCGCAGTGCCACCGGATGCCGCACGGCGCACAGTGAGCACACGATCGCGATCACCGATGACGGCGCGGAGATCCTCACGCAGGCTACTGCAACTTGAGGGTTGCAGTAGGTGAAGTTAAGTGCAACCATGAGATTGCAGTTGGTCGATCGGCCAGCGAAAGATCTCGAAAGGAACCATCATGGTGAGCATGACTGAGAACCCGGCATCCGTCGTCGACGAAGGCGCATTCACGGTGCGCCGCAGCATCCGCATCAGCGCACCTGTCGAGAAGGTGTGGCAGGCCGTCACTCAGCCCGAGTACATCTCCCGCTGGTTCGGCCGCACTGTGCTCGACGGCGTCGGAGTCGGCGCGGCCGGCACGATGACATTCCCGGACTACGGTTCCATCCCGCTGCGGGTGGAGGAGTGGGACGAGCCGCGCCGTGTGGCGTACCGCTGGAACAACGACGATGCGCTCGGCTCGCGCCCGGAGCAGGTCCAGGAGAAGGGTTCGACCGTCTTCACCTTCACGCTCGACGAGATCGAGGGCGGCACGCAGCTCAGCGTGGTCGAAACCGGATTCGAGAACACCTCCGCACCTCGCGAGAACCTCGAGAGTCACCGCACCGGGTGGGACGAGGAGCTCGACAAGCTCGTCCGCCTGGTTGAGAAGGACGCGGTCGAGGATGGCGCGGTCGAGCATGACGCGGTCGAGGGCGGCGCGTGAGTACAGACACCCTTGCTCCCATGTTCGCGGCACTCGCGGACGAGACGCGGTGGAGCATCCTGCAGGCTCTCGGCGAGCGGGATGCTTCGGCATCCGCCCTCGCCGGGCGCCTCCCGGTCACGCGCCAGGCGATCGCGAAGCACCTCGCGGTGCTGCAGGAGGTCGGCCTCGTCGAGCCGGTGCGCGCGGGTCGTGAACTGCGATTCCGTGTGATCGGCGCCGAGCTCACCGCCACCGCTCAACGGCTCGACGCGATCGGACGTGACTGGGACCGCCGCCTCGCGGCGATCAAGGAGATCGCCGAAGAACTGTGATCGGCAGCAGGCTCGTGCTTGTCCTCCGGGAAGAGTGAGTGTACAGTCACTCATATGTCGACGACCCGCAGCTCGATCCTCTCCACCGCCGATGCGCGGCGGCCGCTCGCGGCGGCCGCGGCGCTGGCGGAGTTCGCGCGCGGCGGCTACTACGCCACGACTGTCGCCGACGTCGCGCGAGAGGCGAAGATCTCCCCCGCCTACGTCTTCAAGCTGTACTCCGGCAAGGAGGCGCTGTTCGTAGCGGCGCTCGAGGCGTGCTTCGATGCGATCATCTCGGCTCTCGAAGAGGGAGCGGATGCCGCAGCCGACCAGACGCCTGAGAGCATCCTCGACGCGATGGGCGATGCGTACGCGCAACTCATCAGCGACCGCACCCTGCTGATGCTGCAGGTGCACGCGCAATCGGTCGCTGACATCCCGGTGGTGGGCGAGGCCCTTCGCGCCGGCCTCGCACGCGTGACGAATTTCGCGAAGAGCCGCTCCCGCGGCGCGGATGACGACGTGCAGCGCTTCATCGCGTACGGGCAGCTCTGCCATCTCATCGTCACGACCCAGCTCGAGGGTCGCCCCGAAGAGTGGGCCAAGCTTCTGACCAAGGGGATGAGCCACCCGGCGTGATCGGGCCGGTGTCTTCAGCGGTCTTCTCTGCCCAAAAGAGTGAGTGATGAATCACTCACATCCCGAACAAATGAAAGGAACGACATGACGAACACGCTCTCGACAGCAGTTCGACCGAGTATCACGCCACCACGCAGCTCACGCCGCTGGCTGGCCCTCAGCATCCTTGCGCTCGCGCAGTTCCTCGTCGTGCTGGACGCCTCGATCGTCAACATCGCACTCCCTGTGCTCGGGCGGCAGCTCGGCATGGACACCGCCGCCCTCACGTGGGTGGTCACCGCGTACGTGCTCGCCTTCGGCGGGCTGCTCCTGCTCGGCGGCCGTCTCGCCGACAGACATGGTCACCGCCGCGTCTTCCTGATCGGGACCACCGGCTTCGTCGCCGCATCCGCGCTTGCCGGCCTCTCGTTCTCCAGCGAGTTGCTCCTCGCGGCGCGGGCAATACAGGGTGCGTCCGCCGCGCTCCTCGCCCCGGCCGCCCTCGCCCTGCTCACCCATCTCTTCCCCGACGCGAAGGAGCGCACCAAGGCACTCGGTATCTGGGGTGCGGTGGCCGGGATCGGCTCGGCCGCGGGCGTGCTGCTCGGCGGCATCCTCACCGCGACGCTCGGCTGGCAGTCGGTGTTCTTCGTCAACGTGCCGATCGGCGCGATCGTCCTGGTGGCGATCCCGCTTCTCGTCACCCGTGACGAAGCACGGGCGACCGGACGTCTGGATGCTGCCGGAGCGGTCACAGTGACCGCGGCGCTCGTCGCCCTCGTCGGAGCGCTCAGTGCGGTGCAGCGGCTCGGGTTCCTGCATCCGCTGCCCCTGGTGCTCTTCGCGGCGGCCCTCGTGCTCGGCAGTCTGTTCGTCATGGTCGAGCGTCGCAGCGCCGAACCGCTCGTGCCGCTGGCGGTGTTCCGCAACCGCGATCTCGCGCTCGGCAACGTCGTGATGCTGCTGGCCGGTGCCGCGATGGTCGCACTGTTCTTCGCCCTGTCGGTGTACATGCAGGCCGTGCTCGGCTACGACGCACTCACAGCCGGCCTGACCCAGCTGCCGCTCGCGGGCGCCCTCGTGCTCGTCGCCGGCGTCGTCCCCGCTCTGATCGGGCGCCTCAGCACCAGGCCGGTGCTTGCCGTATCGCTTCTCGTCCTGGCCGCGGGGCTGGTGTGGCTCGCGTTCGCTCCATCGGATGCCGTCTTCCTGACGCAGCTGCTCGGACCGACACTGCTCATCGGTGTCGGGCTCGGCGGTGCGTTCGTCGCCACGACGCAGCTCGCCGTCGAAGGAGTCGAAGGCGGTGAGGCGGGCCTCGCCGGTGGGCTCATCAACACCAGTCAGCAGATCGGCGGAGCCGTGGGACTGGCCGTGCTCGGCACGATCGCAGGCCTGCGGACCGCGGCATTGGAGACGAGCGGTGCGTCTCCGACTGACGCACTGACCGGTGGGTTCGCGTGGCTCTTCCTCGGCGCAGCGGTGCTGTCGATCCTCGGCGCCGGGCTCGTGACGATCTGGGGTCGCCGCTGAGAGAGGCCCCGCCCGCACGTCGTGCTCTGATCCGGCGTGCGGGTCTCAGTCCTCGCTGGAGTGCAGGCCTCTTCGGGCGGAGAGCAGAGTGACTTCCGGATGCTCCTCCGCCAGCATCCGCTCTGCACGATCCAAGACGTCGCGCACGTGCGCGGCATGGGATCCGACGACGGAGAGGCCCAGCATCGTGCGGCGGTGCAGGTCGTGGGCGCCGACTTCGGCCACGGCTGCCTCGGTGCGGCGGGACAGATCGGCGATCAGCGGCCGGATCACACTGCGTTTCTCTTTCAAGGAGTGCACGTCTCCAAGGAGCACGTCGAACTCGATCCAGCCGATCCACATGTCGCGAGTCTGCCACCGAACGGTGGCGAGTTCTACGAGTGTCTCGGGACGATCGCCACGCTGACGGCGTCGTGGTCAGCGTGGCAATCGTCGCTCGTTATGCCTCGCCCGGCAGTTCCACGCCGACGAAATCGCCCGACCGCGCTCCGCGGCGGTTCGGCGCCTCGACTTCTGCCGCGTCCAGATAGGCCCGTGCGACGACCTTCTCGTCGGCGTCCGTCGCCCAGATCAGGAACCTGCCCGCTGCCGCTCGCGCCGGCACGTCGAGCTGAACAGCATCCGAGAGCTGGAACGGCACGACATCGATACGCGACGTCGACACCGCGTCGGACATCGAAACGGTGTCCATCGGCGCGCCGACCGCAACCCACGTGCCGTGGATCGACAGCGAAAGCGGGGCATCGCCGTGATGCGAGACATGAACCCCCAGCGCGAACCCGGTGACCGGCAGAGCGAGATCTGCGCCAGCACGTTCTGGCACGAGGTCGAGCACGAGCACCGTATCGGCGTTGACGTCGGCGGGGTTGCATCCGCCCCAATCCTTGGTGCGACGATCCTCGGTCAGCAGGCCGGCACACTCGTGCTCGACGTCGGAGAACTCCGTGTAGACGTACCCGGAATAGCGGTCGTGCCGCCGCAGCTCCTGCGTCTCCCGCAGATGCCACGCCCGCTCGAGGCTCGTGAACCCCTCGCCGTACTCGCTGTTCAGGATCGGCACACCGGTCCGCGGGAAGGAAGAAGACCCGTAGAACGACTTGTCGACGGTGAAGTCCGGTCCGAGCCGCACGGGGAACTCTTCGCGCGTGCCGTCAGCGAGATCGGCGACGACCTGCTTCCATGTCGCGATGTCCGGCTCGTAGTAGTGCCAGTCGACGAGATCGCTTTTCACGTGCGCCCAGCCGGAGTTCTCGACGATCGGTCGAGAATCGTCCAGGGCGCGCAGCAGATCGTACGCACGCTCAGCCGCCTCCGTCCTCGACGCGCTCCCAGGAATGTCCCAATCCAGGCCCCACTCCTCGTTGTACAGACCCCAGATGACGATGCTCGGGTGGTTGCCGTCACGTTCCACCATCGCAGGAAGCTGAGCTTCGAAGGCCACGGCCGCGGCCTCCGAGAAGCGGCTAGGGCAGGCGGGTTCCGCCCACACCAGCATTCCGGTGCGATCCGCCTCGTGCAGCCAGATCGGGTCCTCGAACTTGAGGTGCTTGCGCACCAGGTTGTAGCCGAGTTCACGAGCGAGCGCGATGTCGCGACCCAGAGCTTCGGCGTCGGGGGCGGTGAGGCCGGCATCCGGCCAATAGCCCTGGTCGAGCACGCCGCGCACGTACAGGCGGGATCCGTTGAGAACGAGCTCCTCACCACGCGTCTCGATGCGCCGCAGCCCCGTGGTGGCGATCACGCGATCCGCCGCATCCCCATCGCCGACGACGATCTCGACGCGGTACAGATGCGGGTCGGTCGGCGACCACAGTCGCGGTTCTGCGATCTCGATTCGAGCGGAAGCGTGCCCGTCAGCATCCGTCGTCATCTCGACCTCGGCGCCCGACACCTGCGCGCGCACGACGGTGCCTGCGGCGGCGTCGCCCTCCAGCGAAACAGCCACGTCGATCCCCGTCAGGCTGTCGCCACGCAGCGACACGGCGCGTGCGTAGGTGCGTCCGCGTGCCTCCAACCACACCGACTGCCAGATGCCGGAGGTCGGTGTGAAAGACACCCCGTCGTAGTCGTCGCGCGGAATCGAGCGCTGCTTGCCGTGCGCGATCTGCCGTTTGTCTGCGGGAGCGTCGACCTCGACCTTCAGCTCAGAGGCGACCCCGGGCACGACGAAATCCGTGACGTCGAACTCGAACGACTCGTAACCGCCGACGTGCTCGCCGACGAGGCTGCCGTCGATCCGGACGACCGCGCGGTGGTGCACGGCGCCGAAGCTCAGCACGACGCGGCGGCCCGCCCATTCGGCAGGCACGACGACCTGACGGCGGTAGACGCCGCGCTCGAGCCAGGTGCGACGCACGCCGGACGCCGCGCTCTCCCAGGCGAACGGCACCGTGATGAGCGACCGGATGCCGTCGGCTTCGAAGTCCCAACGTCCGTTGAGGTTCAACCAGCGCTCGGAGCGGTCGCGGTCGGGACGCGGGTACTCGGGGCGGGGAACCGCCTCAGAACGCGTCGCCGCGCGGGGGGAGTCGGTGGTGGATTCGGTGGTGGATTCGGTAGTGGAAAGAGACATGTTCAGCCTTTCACGCTGCCGGCGAGGATGCCGTTGATGAAGTGACGCTGGAGCACGATGAAGAGCACCAGCAGGGGGATGAGGGCGATGGAGCTCGCTGCGAGGAGTTCGCCGGTGACCGTCGCGTAGTCGGCGCCGATCCGGTTGCCGGTGATGTTCTGCGCGAGCGTCGAGAGCACGACCTGCAGCGTCGCCATCCGCTCGGAGCTCGCGACGATCACGGGCCAGACGAAGTCGTTGTAGATGTTCATGATCGTCAGCACCGCGAGGCCCGCGAGACCGGGACGGATGACGGGCACCACCACGCGCCAGAAGATCCCGAACTCGCTGCATCCGTCGACGCGCGCGGCGTCGAGCAGTTCGTCCGGCACCGCGCTGATGACCTGACGCATCCAGAAGATGGCGAACGCGTCCACGGCTCCGGGCAGGATGAGCGCCTGATACGTGTTCACCCAGCCGAGGGCCTTCATCTCGAGCAGCAGCGGAATGATCAGAACGATCGTCGGCAGCATCAGGGTGATGAGCACCGTGCCGAAGATCAGGTTCTTGCCGATGAAGTCGTACTTCGCGAACGCGAATGCCGCGAGCGGCGCGAAGAACAGTGTGATGCCGCCCTTCACCACCAGCACGGCCGCGGTGTTGAGGAAGCCGTTCGCGATGGGTACGTCCTGGAACATCGCCGTGAAGTTGTCGAGCGTGAATGTGGCGGGGTCGAAGCCCAGCGGATCACGGATGATGTCGTTCGGCTGTTTGAAGGACGACACGATCGCCCACGCCACCGGTGCGAGGAATGCGACGAGCAGGATCATCAGGAACAGGTGCGTGCCGAGACGCAGGCTCGGTCTGCGAGCGTTTCGAGTGACGGGCGCGGGTGCCTCGGCATCCGTCACGGGACGAATGAGGGTGTCGGTCATGATCAGTCCTTCGCTCTCAGCAGTCGGACGAAGAACAGCGAGAGCACCATCACGAGGATGACGAGCAGGAAGGAGTTCGCAGCCCCTGTGCCGAGGTCTCCTCGGGTGATGTGGTTGTAGAGGTAGTAGCCGGCCGTCGTCGTGGAGTTGTACGGACCGCCCTGTGTTACGACGAACGGCTCGGCGAACATCTGGAACACGGCGAGCGTCTGCAGCACGACGGCGAACATGATGGTGCGGCGCAGCAGCGGCACCGTGATGCTCCAGAGCTGCCGCAGCTTGGATGCTCCGTCGAGCTCGGCGGCCTCGTACATCGAGTTGTCGATGGACTGCAGCCCTGAGAGCAGGATGATCACGATGAATCCTGTCGTCTTCCAGAGGAACAGCAGGGCGAGCGTCGGCTTCGCCCACTCGCTCGTCGTCAGCCATCCGATATCCGGGATGCCGAAGACGCCCAGCATCGCGTTGATGGCACCGTACTGCTGATCGAACAGCACGACCCAGATCTGCGCGACGGCGACGAGTGGCGTGACGAACGGCACGATGAACGCGACACGGTAAAGCCCGCGCAGCTTGAGTTTGGCGGAGTTCAGCAGCACCGCGACGATCACACCGAGCACGATCTGGATTGGGACGATCAGCAGCCACAGCACGCCGGAGTTGCCGAGCGAGCTCCAGAAGGCCTCGCTCGTGAGCAGGTACGTGTAGTTGCCCCAGCCCACCCACTCCGCGGCACCTGAGCCGCGCCAGTTCGTGAAGCTCAATCGCGCAGTGAATATCAGCGGGTAGACGCTGAACGCGAGGAATATCACGATGAACGGCAGCACGAAGAGGTACGGCGCCGAGCGACGCTTCAAGCGCGCCGTTCGGTTGCGTGCGCGCTGGGATGCCGCGGAGGGGAGGGCTGTGGTCGTCATCACTGCCTGTCGATGAGGTTCGTCTGGATGCTGTCGGTCGAGTCGCTGATGACCTCGGCGGGAGTCATGTCGCCGTCGAGCATCTTCTGGATGTCGTTGCCGAGATAGTCGACCGCGCCGCTCCACCACGACGGGATGGACGTGCCGCTGGGAATCTGCGCACCGGCGGTCGTCGCGACCTTCCAGAGGTCCTGTCCTCCCAGTGCCTCGATCGGGTCGAAGAGGGGCTTGGCGGGATCTGCAGCCGGCAGGTACGCGGGGATCGACGTGTTCAGGCCGGTCGGGTAGATGTCGTTCACACCCCACACGGCGCTGTAGCCGGCCTCGTTGTACATGAGGAACTCGTAGAACAGCCAGGCGAGATCGGAGTTCTCGCCCTCCTTGGGCAGAACGAACGATGAACCGCCCATTGCACCGCTGCGGGCTCCGCCGTCTTCCCAGGCAGGCAGTTCCATGGCGCGCCAGTCACCGCTCGTCTCGGGGAGCAGCTGCTGCGGGGCGAAGTCGAACCAGATCGCCCAGGGGTAGAACACCTGATTGCCGTTCTCGAGTTCGGCGATGTCGGTCGGGGTGAGGTACTCGGCGCGTGTGCCGAGACCCTCCGACTGGACGGTGTCGAGGAATGTCAGGATCTGTTCGTACTCGGGGCTGTCGAGCCGCAGCTCGCCATCGGCATCCGCGATGGAGGTGCCGAGCTGGCTCGCGTACATCTCGAGTTGGAGCTGACCGAGGAACGCGCTCTGCTCGAGGTGGATGGGCTGAGCCTCTGGCTTCTTCTCCTGATAGGCGCGAGCGGCGTCGAGCAGGTCGTCGTAGGTCTCGATCGTCGTGGCATCTACTCCGGCCGCCTCGAGCGCGGTGGCGTTGTAGTAGAGGAGTCCGGGGTTGAGGTCGTAGGGAACGCCGTAGATGCCGCCGCCCACCGTCGTCGCGTCAATCTTCTGCGGCGCGATGTCGTCTGCATACGGCTCGAGCACATCGCTGAGATCCCAGAGGTGATCGGCGAAGCCGCCGATCATGGCGTCATCGAGGAAGACGCCATCAGGGACATCGGTGCCCGTGATGAGCGTGTTCTGCAGCTTCGCGTTGATGTCGACGGCCTCGTGGTTGACCTTGATGCCGGGGTACTTCTTGTTGAAGTCGTCGATGACGTCGTCGAAGACCTCGAAGAGATCGCCGGAGCGGTCCCAGATCGTGATCTCGCCTTCGGGCTGTTCTGCGGTGGGTGCCTGCAGCCGGTCGGATGCCGCGTCGTCGCCGGGACCCGCCGCGATGTCAGGTCCGCAGGCCGTGAGTGCCAGCGCCGTGACGGCAGTGGCGCCGAGCGCGGCCAGGCGGAGAGCCCGCTGTTTCGGGTTGCTGTTCATGAACACTCCTTTGTGTCGAGGTGCAGGGTCGGGTGCGGTGGACGTTGTTTGCCAACGTATGCAAACTGTAACGCAACTTTGCACACGTTGCAAACGATAGGATGCTGTCATGCCGGCAACACTTCGCGACGTCGCAGAGCGTGCACAGGTGTCGATGCGCACCGTCTCGAACGTCGTGAGCGGGTACACCCACGTGAGCGAGCGGATGCGGACGAAGGTGCTCGCGGCGATCGACGAACTCGACTATCGGCCGAACCCGGTGGCGCGAACATTGCGCACCGGTCGCACGGGGATGCTGGCGCTGGTCGTGCCCGAGATCGATGTGCCGTACTTCAGCGAGCTCGCACGTGACGTCATCGATGCTGCGGCCGAGGTCGGCTATCGCGTGATGATCGATCAGACCGGCCATGATCATGAGCGGGAGCGGCAGCTGCTGACCGGCGAAGACCGCACGATGCTGTTCGACGGCCTGCTGTTCAGTCCGTTGGTCACGAAGTCTGAGCTGCTCGACATGCACGGCGCGACGCGGATGCCGTTGATCCTGCTGGGCGAGCACGACTTCGACGGGCGCTACGACCACGTGGCCATCGACAATGTGGCGGCGGCGCGGGATGCGGTCAATCATCTGATCGAGACCGGCCGAACGCGGATCGCGTCGATCGGCTCACAGCCGCTCGAAGAATATGCGACCCCACTGCAGCGCTCGGCCGGATATGAGGCCGCCCTGGCTGACGCCGGGCTGGATCTTCGCCCGGAGTACGTGGTCACGGCCGCGCACTACAGCCGAGCCGACGGGTACTCGGCTGGCCGGGCGCTGCTCGCGCTCGATCCTCGCCCTGACGCCATCTTCTGCTTCTCGGATCTGCTCGCGTTCGGTGCCATGCGCGCAGTCTTCGATGCAGGGCTGCGCGTGCCGGAGGACGTCGCAGTGATCGGGATCGACGACGTAGACGAGGGGCGCTACTCGCGCCCATCCCTCAGCACGATCTCGCTTGACACGCAGTTCATCGCACGCGAGTCAGTGCGCCGGATCATCGATCGGATCGAAGACCCCGCGCTGCCGGCGACTGAGATCGTCGCGCCTCATAAACTCGTCGCGCGCGAGAGCACCGCCGTGGAGTGAACGTCTCACTCGTCGCGCGACCGCGCCGATGAGCTTCAGCTCAGAACGGTGTCTCGTCGGCCGTCGACCAATCCGCGTTCGGCGTGGACCACGAATCAGCGGTCGCGGGCGCAGCCGCACCCCCGGTGGCCGTGACCGGCGCAGCACCGCCGCCGCCCGGGCCCCCGCCCGAGCGGTCGCCGCGAACGACCTGCGCGGTCGCGTACTTGAGCGAAGGCCCGACCTCATCGACCTGCAGCTCGAGGCTCACGCGGTTGTTGCCCTCGCGGTCCTGGTAGCTGCGCTGCTGCAGGCGGCCGGTGACGATCACGCGGCTGCCCTTCGTCAAAGACGCGGTGATGTTCGTCGCGAGGTCGCGCCAGGCCGAGCAGCGCATGAACAGCGCGTCGCCGTCCTTCCACTCGTTCGCCTGCCGATCGAAGTTGCGCGGCGTGCTGGCGACGGTGAAACTCGCCACAGCCACGCCAGAACTCGTCTGGCGCAACTCTGGCTCGGCGGTCAGGTTGCCCACGATCGTGAGGGTGGTCTCGTTCATGTTCTTCACTCCGGTTCCGTATGCCATTCATCTCAGTGTCGAGACTGCCTCATCGGTGAGACGGGATCAGAGTATGCCCTGCGGCCGACATCGACCCGGATCGCCGCGTCAGGGTCGAGTTCGCCGCGCGAGGAAGGACGGTGGCGTCAGGATGATGACCGCCGCATCACGGCGCCGTGTACCCGCCGTCGACGAGGTGGTAGCTGCCGGTGATGAAGCTCGCGGCGTCGCTCGCGAGGAAGACGATGAGGTTGGCGACCTCGTCAGCCTGTCCGAGCCGACCGATCGGATGCTTCGACACCAGGAACTCCCTCGCATCAGCATCCATCTGCGCCAGCAGGGGAGTGTCGATGAAGCCGGGCCCCACCGAGTTCACCCGCACGCCCTGTGCGGAATACTCCAGCGCCGCCGTCTTGGTCATGCCCACGACGCCGTGCTTCGCGGCTACGTACGCGGGAGACGTGGCGAAGCCGACACTGCCGAGGATCGACGCGATGTTCACCACCGAGCCGCCGCCGTTGCCGAGGATCGACGGGATCTGCGCCTTCATGTTGCGGAAGACCGCGTTGAGGTTGATCGCGATGACCTTGTCCCAGTCGTCGTCTCCGTATTCTGCTGTCGGCGCAGCTGCACCACCGATGCCCGCGTTGTTCACTCCGATCCGCAGGGGTGCGAGTGAGTTGGCGAGTTCGACCGATGACGCGATCCACGCGGTGTCGGTCGCGTCACCGACGGATGCTTCGGCGACCCCGCCTGCAGCGCGGATATCGTCGACCACACCCTGGGCCGCCTCCGCGTTCAGATCGTTCACGACCACGGATGCGCCGTTCTGCGCGAGCAGCATCGCGACGGACTTGCCGATCCCGCTGCCCGCCCCTGTGACGATGGCCGAGCGGTCTGCGACGTCGTACTGAGCCATGAGTCGGCTCCTTCCGAGCGAGCACTGCACCGGGAGAGCTTCTCGGCCGGTCCGCTCTCCTCGACCATACGTCTGTCACCCATTCTTCGCCGCGGCCTTGACATCGCGGCACGTGCGTCGCCCGCGGCGCGTGTTCGAAGGCGGCGCGGGTTTCGGTGGCGCTCGGTTTCGGCGGGCGGTGGCGCTCGTGGTCGCTTCGAGGGTGCGGATGCGGCAAACTGCGACACCCTTCACGGAGGCCGGGGCTGAGAGGTGGCGCTCGTTGCCGCTTAGCGTCGCGGGAAGCGACAACGAGCGCCACCTCATCCCGACCCGCAACGCGATGTTCTCGAACGGAGCCGCAACGCGAAGCCCCGCCACCCCGACCCCTTCCCGAACGACACCGAACGATATATCGTTAACGCACCATCGTCCGTTCGACTCTGGAGGACACCATGAACAATTCATTCCCCACCGGCGCGTTCGGCGGCTCAGGCTCAGGCCAGGGCGGCGGCTCGCTGTTCGGCGGACCCGGCGGCCCGGCATCCGCGATCTTCGACGCGATGGACCAGCTCCGAAAGTCGTTCGAGCAGCGAACCGGCGGCCCGTCCCGCATGGCTCGCGGTGACGTGCGCGCAGCGGTCATCGCCCTTCTGGCGGAAGAGCCCATGCACGGCTACCAGATCATCAACGAGATCGCCGAGCGCTCGGGCGGCTCGTGGAAGCCGAGCGCGGGATCCGTCTACCCGACCCTGCAGCTGCTCGCCGACGAGGGTCTCATCACGGCCGAGGAGCAGAACGGCCGCAAGACATACTCGCTCACCGGAGCAGGCCGCGAAGAGGCAGAGATCGCCGCCGACAAGCCGGCACCGTGGGAGGCGTTCTCGTCCCGCGAGAGCGGACACCTCACTGCACTGCCCAAGGCGGGCATGGACCTCGCCGGCGCCGCAGCCCAGGTCGCCCGCACTGGTACGCCGGAGCAGGTGAAGGAAGCTGTGACCGTGCTCGACGAAGCGCGTCGTAGGCTGTACGCGATCCTTGCGCAGGACTGACTCGCCCCGCACCGCCCGGTCGGGCATCCTGCCTGATCGGGGCGAGAGGACCACGCGATGACGGATGCCGCACGCACGACTCATCGCGCCCGTTACCGCCGCATCATCTCGTTCGCAGCCCGCGAGCTCATCAAGATCTGGTGGTTCGAGCTCGTCCTGCCCAGGTTCGGTTTCTCCGGCGTCTCGGAGCGCACCAGAGCACCGCGGATGCAGAAGTTCGCGCGGCGCTTCCACGTTCTCGCCGTCGAACTCGGCGGACTCATGATCAAAGTCGGCCAGTTCATGTCGTCGCGCCTCGACGTGCTGCCGCCCGAGATCACCCAGGAGCTTGCCGGGCTGCAGGATGAAGTACCTGCGGTCCCGTTCCCCGACATCAAGGCGCTCGCCGAAGCCGAACTCGGAGTCTCGCTCGATCGCGCCTTCGCCTGGTTCGACGAGCGGCCTCTTGCCGCGGCATCCCTGGGTCAGGTGCATCGTGCACGCCTCTCCGATCTCGACGCGGCAGACACCGGGCTTCGCGATGTCGTCGTGAAGGTGCAGCGTCCTGGTATCGACGAGATCGTCGCTACCGACCTCACCGCCCTGCGGCGCGTGGCCGGCTGGCTGCGTCGGATCCGCCTCGTCTCGGATCGCGTCGACGCCCCCGCCCTGGTCGAGGAGTTCGCCGCGACCTGCCTGGAGGAGATCGACTACCTGCATGAGGCCGCGAACGCCGAGCGGTTCGCCGACAACTTCGCATCCGACCCGCGGGTGGGGACGCCGGAGATCGTCTGGGAGCGCGTCACGCGCCGAGTGCTGACCCTGTCGGACGTCACGGCGATCAAGATCAACGACACGGCAGCGCTGCGACGCGCCGGGATCGATCCGTCACAGGTGGCGGATGTCTTCGCAGAGGTCATGTTCGATCAGGTGTTCACGCACAGCTTCGTACACGCCGACCCTCATCCCGGCAACATCTTCGTGACGCCGGTGGTGCATGATGCGGATGCTGCGCGCGCTTCGACGGGCTCAGCGAGCGACCGGCCGCGGTGGCGACTGACCTTCGTCGACTTCGGGATGATGGCCGAGGTCCCAGATGGCCTGCGCGACGGGCTGCGCACGCTGCTCGTCGCCGTCGCAGGGCGCGACAGCAAGGGTCTTGTCGTGGCGGCGCAGGAGATCGGTGTGCTCCTGCCATCAGCCGACACGCTCGAGCTCGAGCGGGCGCTCGCCGCTCTGTTCGACCGTTTCGGCGGGATGGGCTTCGTCGAGCTCAGCAAGGTCGATCCGAGCGAGTTCACGGGGTTCGCGAACGAGTTCGGCGACACCGTTCGGTCGCTGCCGCTGCAGCTGCCGGAGAACATGCTGCTTCTCATCCGCGCGGTCTCGCTGACCTCCGGCATGTGCAGCGGGCTCGATCCCGGCTTCAACGTGTGGGATGCCGCTGAGCCGTATGCCGCTCGTCTGATCCGCGACGAGAGCGGCAACGTCATCCAGGAGTTCGGCAGGCAGGCGATGTCCACCGCGGCCACGACCTGGCGTCTGCCCAAGCGCATCGATGATGTGATCACCCGCATCGACGACGGCACAGTGACGTTCGACACGTCGCGGCTGGAGCGCCGCCTCGACTCGCTGATGCGGATCGGGCGCCGCGCGGTGGCGGCGCTGCTGTTCGGCGGACTGCTCATCGGGGGAGCGCTGCTGCTCGGCCCGACTCCGCCGCTCGGAATCGTGTTGATGGGGTCGTCGGCGATCCCGCTGCTGTACGCGCTGTTCGGCGGGGTCGGGCGGCGGTAGCGAGCCACAGGACGCTCACGCGGTTCTCCCTCGGCGCTGGACGGCTCAGGTTCTGGCGTGCAGCATTCGTTCGACGGCGGTGACGACCGATTGCCGGCGAGCGGCGACTTGCCCACTTCCGACTGGATCTTCCTTGAGGCCGGTGAGCCCCTCCGGTGAGAGCTGCCAGGCTTGCGCGATGGCGTAGATGAAGACCAGAACGTCGACGGCCGTCAGCGGGTGCGCGGCAGCGGTGGCGACGGCAAGCGTCTTGTTCCGGTAGATGTCGCTCGGCTCAGCGGTGGCCTCCGGTCGCTCGAGCTGAGCCCACATGCTCAGGCGGAGGACTTCAGGGAAGCGCTGATGATGGTCGAACACGTCACCGGCCCAGCCTGCGAGGTCCTCTGGGTGCGGAGGGACGTTCTCGGCCATGCGACGCAGCGCCTCTGCAACGGTTGCATCGAACAGACCGCTCTTGCCGCCGTAGTACGCGTAGATCATCCGAACGTTGCTCTGCGCCTGGGAGGCGATCCGCTCCACGCGCCCGCCGGCGAAACCATGGGCCGCGAACTCCAGGGTCGCCGCGGCGAGTATTCGCCCCCTCGTGGCTTCAGCGTCACGTGCCATGAGTCTCCCTCGGTTCGGTATTGACGAGCCTGTTCTCCAACGCTAGCTTACAAGTAAGTACGCATTTACTTACTGGAGACGACATGACACGCATCGCCCTCGTGACCGGCGCCAACCGCGGACTCGGACGAGCCACCGCGCTCGCTCTGGCTCGGAACAAGATCAAAGTCGTCGCCGCCTCACGCAGTGGTGCGAGCGAGGTCGTGGACGAGATCGTCGAATCGGGCGGCGAAGCAATAGCGGTCCGGTTGGATGTCGCAGGCCTTCCGTCCATCGACGCAGCTCGCATCGCGGTGCTCGCCGGCATCGAGCAGGAGTGGAACGCCGGCGCCATCGATGTGCTGGTCAACAACGCCGGGGTGGGACTGTTCGCGCCGCTCGGCGCCATCACGGCAGATGATTTCGATGCCACCTTCGCCGTCAACGTCCGGGGTCCGCTTTTCGTCACGCAGGTCTTCCTGCCCCACCTGTCGGACGGAGCGAGCATCGTGAACGTGTCGAGTTCGCTCAGCCGACACGTCAGCCCGGCGACCTCCGTCTATGCGGCATCGAAGAAGGCGCTCGAAGCGCTCACCCGGAGCCTCGCCCTTGAACTGGGCCCGCGAGGAATCCGGGTCAACTCGATCGCCCCCGGACCGACCGCCACCGACTTCAACGGTGGAGCCATGCGCGACAGTGAAGCCATGCGCGCGGCGCTGTCGGAGCAGACCGCGCTCGGGCGAGTGGGCGACCCGGCAGAGATCGCCGACGCGATCTCTGCCCTGGTGTCCCACGAGTTCCGCTGGGCGACGGGTGAGCGCATCGAGGTATCCGGTGGTGTATTGCTGTGACTGGAGCCTGGGCGACGCGTCACCGCTCCAGCGTGATCCCGATCTCGAACGAGCGCCGCCATGGCAGTGTCAGTTCGGTGATGCGCGCACCATCGGCGGGGAGCATGGATTCGAGGAACGTCGTGAGCTCGGCATGGAGCACACGTTCGGCCTCCGCTACGAGCCCCGCATCCGACATCGGGAACCGGTCGGGGAACAGTGACGGACCGCTGTCGACGCGCACGACCGCTTGGTACGCGAAGTCGTCGAGCAGACGGGTCAGGAGCGCGATCCGCGCGGCATTCGCGTCATAGGTCCCGTTCGCACGGCCGACGACACCCGCCGCCGCGAGCGCGACGACGCTGCCGAGGGTGTTGCCGGCAGTGTTCCAGCCGCCGTAGGCGTCCAGCTTCTCGAGCAGACCCGCCGCCGCAAGGGCTCGCCCGAGCGCCTCGTCCGACCCGTTCGGGTACCGCACGTCGGCGAGCGCCACGCGTTCGCCGGCATCCACGCGCGCACGGACGAGATCGACGGTGGCGCGCACGGCATCCTCGTCGACGGCGTCCGGACGTCCGCGGAACATGTCGTGACGATCCGGATCCGGCGCATGCAGCACCAGCGTCACGTCGGCGTCCTCGGTCACCTCGATCGCGCCTGCGGCGCGGATCTGACGACTCGCGGATGCGGACAGCGGCATGTTCTCGTACGGCGGGATGCGCGTCGGGCCTTCCGGATCCGCGCACACCACGGCGAAGGATGCTGTGACCTGCGCGTTCGTCGCCAGCGCACGCGCGACCAGAACGGCGCCCACCTCATCGGCGCCCGGGTACATGAGCACCTCACGGCCGGTGGGCAGCATCCGCATCCAATGGCGCAGCCACACCTGCTCGGCGCTGCCGGCAGCGAACGGTGCCGTGTCGTCCGCGGTGATCGCCAGGAAGTCGAGCGTGCCGTCCTCGACCAGATCGAGGGTCTCGAGGTTGACGATGTGATTGCGCAGGCGGCGCGTGGAGTAGTCGGAGACGACGTCGGCCGGCACGGGGGTCAGCTCGTCCAGCGGCAGCACTTCTGCCTCGCCGAGAAGCCGGTGCGCATCGCCGCCGAGCGCGTGCAGCTGCATGCCGTGATCGTTCCAGTAAAGCGGTTCTTCTGTTGCTGAGTTCGAGTTGCTCGCGCGGGTGACCAGCGAGACCGCCGAGATCGGCAGCTCGGGGCGCATGCGGTGAACCTCGCGCAGAGTGTCCAGACGCGCGAGGACGGTGCGGGTGGTGTCCGCGCTGGTACGGCTCGCGATCAGGCCGCCGTACAGCAGCATGTCGACCGACACCAGAATGTGCACGGTCGCGGGATCGGCAGCCCGCTCCCGCAACCAGCCGCCCAGAGCATCCGCATCGCCTGCCGCGCGGTATGCCGGCAGGATGTCCGCCGGCGGCACGTCGAGCGTCATGCCGGCGACCCTGGCGACGTCGCCGGGAAGGAGCACGTTCACCGGCCGATCGTCCAGGGGGAGCAGCGCGATGCGCTGGCGTGCGGGAGGAGTCTGCTCTGACACGTTCGGGAGGCCTTTCACAGGAGGTCGGAAGTCAGGGGCGGGAGATCGAGAGCTGATACGAGTAGCGGTCGCCGCGGTACACGGACTCCGCGTACTCGATCGGCCGGCTGCGCGCGTCGTACGTCGTGCGCTTCACCAGAAAAGCGGGGGAGAACGGTGGCGTGTCCAGAGCGGCGGCCTGCGCTTCGTCGAGGACGATCGCGTGGATCTCCTGATCGGCGCGCACGGCGACGAGTCCGAACCGGCTGCGGAGGTCGTCGTAGAGGGAATCGCCGATGATCCCGTCCTCGAGGCCGGGGACCGATCCCGCCGCGAACGAGGACTCCTCCAGGCAGATCGGGATGTCATCGCCGGTGCGCACACGGCGCACGCGCACCACATCGTCGCGGGGGCTCAGGTTGAGTGCGTAACCCACCGTCTGGCCTGCTGCTTCGACCGCGACCTCGACCGATTTCGAGCCGGGGCGCATGTTCCGCGCGCGCATGTCCTCGGAGAACGACGTCAGCTCGAAGCTCTTGCTGATCCGCGTCTCGCTGACGAAGGTGCCCGCGCCCTGCATCCGGTACACCGCGCCCTCGCGCTCGAGGTCGTCGAGCGCGCGTCGCACGGTCTGCCGATTCACCTCGAGTGTCTCGGCGAGGTCGCGCTCGGTCGGCAGCTTCTCATGGGGTGAAAGCCCCTGAGTGATCATCTGCTCGACGTGCATCCGCACACGCTCGTGCTTCGAGGCAGCTTCGGCTGAAGTCATTGCACGCCCTCCCTTTGGACTAACCCAATCTTGACGACAACCAGGGTTGTGTGTCAATCTCTGTGATCAACACCTGCAATTGGACTACACCAATCGCGGGATCTCATAGATGAGTGGAGTTCTTCGATGCAGTTGCAGCAGCACAAGACACGGCGGGTTCTCGTTGCAGGAGCCCTGACGGCCGCGACCGTCGCCGCGCTCGCCGGATGCGCGGGAGGCGGGGCGGGCGCCGACGGCAAGACCGAGATCACGTTCTCGTACCTGTGGGGCGGAGCGGAAGCGGAGGCGCTGGAGGAGATCATCGCCGACTTCAACGAGAGCCAGGACGAGATCGTCGTCAAGGGCGTCTCCAGTCCTGACCAGCAGAAGCAGCTCACCTCGATGTCGTCATCGAGTGGCTCGTTCGACATCTCGGACAACTTCGGCAACAACGTCGGCGCGTGGGCGTCGAAGGGTGTTCTCGCTCCGCTGGACGAGGCGATCGCGGCGGAGGGCATCGACGTCGACGACTTCATCCCCAGCGCGATGGACCAGATGAGCTACGACGGCACCACGTACGCGCTGCCCATCGCGATCCACAGCTTCCAGCTGCTCTACAACAAGACCCTGCTCGACGAGGCCGGCATCACACCGCCCACCACGATGGACGAGCTCGCCGCAGCGGCGCAGAAGCTCACCGTCGTCGACTCGGGCAAGATCTCGCAGCTCGGACTCGGATCGGCCAATGACAGCACCACGCTCACGACGCTGGGCTTCGCGTTCGGTGGATCGTGGGACGGCGAGGACGGCCCGACTCCCGCCGATGCCGGCAACCTCGAGGCGCTCGAGTGGTACCAGGAGAACATCGTCGAGCCCGTCGGGGCTGATGCCCTTTCGACGTTCGTCTCGGGTCAGGGCGAGTACCTGTCGGCGCAGGATCCGTTCTTCAGCGGCAAGGTGGCGATGATCATCGACGGCGAATGGCGCGCAGCCAGTGCGGGCAAGGTCGCACCTGAGCTCGACTGGGGAGTCACCGCGATCCCGGCTGCCTCGGCCGATCTGGAGAACAGCACGCAGGTGACGGCCAGCACGCTGTTCATCCCGGCGAACTCGAAGCACAAGGAGGAGGCGGCGAAATTCCTGGCCTACCTCGTCAGCGAGGAGCCGATGGAGAAGTTCAGCCTCGCGCTCGGCAACCTGCCCGGTCGCGTATCCCTCACCGGCAGCGATGCCTATGCCGACCTGGAGAACTTCGGTGTCTGGGCTGAGGCGGCCACGTCGCCGAATGCGCAGTCGCTCGCGAGCGCTCCGTACAGTGCCGAGTACGCGGCTGACCTGAAGACGGCGTTCGACGAGGTCGTCAGGTTGACGTCGACGCCGGAGGATGCCATCGCCACGGTCGAATCGCGCATGGCGAACTACTCCCAGAAGTGACGTTCGCACCATGACAGCCACCACAGTCTCGAGCCGGACCCGGCAGGGCACGCGCCCTGCCGGGTCCGGCGGCCGTCGCCGGCCTCGGCGGCGGCGGTCGACCCTCATCGGTCTCGCGTTCGCCGCACCGTTCATCGTCGGATTCCTGTTCCTGTTCGCCTATCCGATCGCAGCATCCGCGTTCTACAGCTTCACCGACTTCAACCTCTTCCAGTCCCCGGAGTGGGTCGGTCTTGCCAACTATGTGCAGATGTTCAACGACGGCGTGTTCTGGAAGTCGCTCGCGAACACTGCGATCCTCACCGTCTTCGGCGTGCCGCTGTCGATCGGCATCGCGCTCGCCGGCGCGCACCTGTTGAACACGCCGGTGCGAGGACAGCCGCTGTACCGCGCACTGATCTATCTGCCCTCGATCGTTCCGGTCGTGGTCGGCGGATATCTGTGGCGATGGATGCTGAACGCGGAGTACGGGTTCGTCAACTTCTTCCTCTCGTGGTTCGGGATCGAAGGGCCGGCGTGGCTGCAGAACCCCGATTTCACCAAGCCGTCGATCATCTTCCTGTCGCTGTGGACTGTCGGCGGGACGATGATCATCTATCTCGCTGCCCTGCAGGAGGTGCCGAAGGAACTGTACGAGGCGGCCGAACTCGACGGCGCGGGGATCTGGCGTCGCTTCACGAACGTCACGTGGCCGACGGTCTCTCCTGTGACGCTCTTTCAGGTCATCGTCAGCATCATCGGCTTCCTGCAGATCTTCGCTCAGCCGTACATCATGGCGCAGGAGCGACTCAATCAGGCGAGCTCCGGACCGGGTCAGTCGATGCTCTCGTACGCGATGTACCTGTACCAGAACGCGTTCGTGTTCCTGAAGATGGGATATGCCTCGGCCATGGCCTGGACGCTGTTCCTCGTGACGCTGGCCGTGAGCCTCATCGTGCTCGCGACGTCGAAGAAGTGGGTGCATGATGGCAGCAATTGACACGACCTCACGCAGACCTCGGCGGCGGCATCTCACGCGGCGGATCAGGCAGCAGATCTCGGTCGCGCTGCTCGCGCTGGTGTTCCTGTTCCCGCTGCTGGTGATGCTGTCCACGGCGTTCAAGACGCCGACGGACATCTTCTCCTCGCCGCCGACACTGCTTCCGGCGGAGTGGACTCTCGACAACTTCGCCGAGGCGTTCGATCAGATCCCGATCTGGCGATACCTGGGCAACACCCTGTTCGTCTCGGGGATGAGCATCCTCGGCACGGTCATATCGTGCCCGCTGGTCGCCTATGCGCTGGCCAAGGTGCGCTGGCGCGGATCGCGGCCGCTGCTCATCCTCGTCCTCGCGACGATGATGCTGCCGCCGCAGGTGACGCTGATCCCGCTGTTCCTGGTCTGGAACGGGCTGGGGGCCACGAACTCGTACCTGCCGCTGATCGTTCCGGCGTTTCTCGGCACGCCATTCTTCATCTTCATGATCAGGCAGTTCCTTCTCGCGGTGCCGGATGAACTGATCGAGGCTGCCCGTCTGGACGGGGCATCCGAGTTCCGCACCTACGCGACCATCGTGCTGCCGCTGGCTCGTCCGGCGATTATCACGGCGGCGATCTTCCAGTTCGTCTGGGCGTGGACCGACTTCCTGAACCCCCTCATCTACCTGAACGACGAGTCCACTTATACGCTGTCGCTGGGGCTGTACGCGTTCTTCGGTGAGAACGATGTCGCGTGGGGGCCGCTGATGGCGGCGTGCGTGCTGTTCACCCTCCCGGCGGTCGCCATCTTCCTCATCGGGCAGAAGTTCTTCATCGGCGGCGCGACCGCAGGAGCATTGAAATGACACATCCCCTTCCCCCTGCTCTCGCGGCGCTCGCCGGCGGCCTGGTCGTCTCCGTGCAGGCGGATGACGGGACGCCCGTGCGCAACGTGGAGGTCATCGCCGCGCTCGCCGAGTCCGCGCTGATCGGCGGAGCGCACGGGCTGCGTCTGAACGGCCCGGACGATGTTCGGCGCCTCCGGGCGGTCACGGACCTGCCGATCATCGGTCTGCACAAGGTGCACAACGGCGTCCGCAACGTCATCACGCCCGAGATCGGGCTCGCGGTCGGTCTGGCCGAGGCCGGCGCCGACATCATCGCCGTCGATGCGACGGTCGAGCACCTCGGCGCGCGGTTCGACGTGCTACGAGAGATCGCAGATGCGACCCAGCGGCCCGTCATGGCGGACGTGTCGACCTTCGAGGAGGGTGCTCTGGCGTGGGAGAACGGTGCGTCAGTCGTCGGCACGACCCTCTCTGGCTACACCCCGGAGTCGCGGAGTGCAGCGGGCACGGGCTCGACAGATCCGGACCTGCGACTGGTCGCTGAGCTGGTCGCGGCAGGCATCCCGACGATGGCGGAAGGTCGCTATCGGACACCTGAGCAGGTCGCCGCCGCGTTCGACGCCGGCGCGCTCGCAGCCGTCGTGGGTGGCGCGATCACCGACCCGATAGCGATCACGAGGCGTTTCGTCGACCTCACGACCGGAGTGCGTGCATGATCATCGGCGTCGACATCGGCGGCACGAAGATCGCCGTCGCGGGGTTCGTCGCGGATGATTCCGCTCGGCTGAAGACGTCGACCGACGTGCGCACGGCGGCAACGCCCTCCGCTGCCGGTGGCGTTGCGGTCGTGCGGGTCGTCTCCGAGCTCATCGCCGGTCTGTCCGGTAAATCGCAGATCACCGCGATCGGTGTCGGGACGGCCGGCGTGGTCGGCAGCGATGGCAGCATCAGCTCGGCGACGGACGCGATCGCCGGTTGGGTGGGCTTCCCGCTTCGCGCGGCGCTGGCGGATGCCGTGACCGGCAGCAGTGGCGTCGACATCCGCGTCGCGGTCGTGAACGACGTGCACGCCGCGGCGGTCGCAGAGGCGCGGGTCGGCGCGGCGGCCGGGCGCGACAGCATCCTCATGGTCGCCGTCGGCACGGGCATCGGCGGTGCCGTGGTGTTCGCCGACGGACTGCGACGCGGGGCCACGGGCACCGCCGGATCGCTCGGGCATGTGGAGGTCGCCATGCCGGATTCGCTTGCGGCGCGACGCTGCCCGTGCGGTGGCCATGCGCATGTCGAAGCCGTCGCCTCGGGCCCGGCGATGGAGCAGACCTACCTCGAGAGGACCGGCGTGAGCGCGAGTCTGCGTGAGATCGACGCCCTCGCACAGAGAGGGGATGTCGTTGCTGCCCTGGTGATCGAGGATGGCGCACGATTCCTCGGTCGAGCGCTCGCGTCAGCCAATGCGTTGCTGGACGTCGACACGATCGTGATCGGCGGGGGCGTCGCGGAGATCGGTGAGCGGTACATGGTCGCTGTCGAGGCGAGCTACCGTGCGGCGGCGATGCCAGGACCATCTCGCGCCCGCATCGTGCCGGCGGGACTCGCGGTGAACGCAACGCTGACCGGCGCGGCGATCCTCGCTCGACAAGAAACCTCTTGACACGGCATCCGCTTCGTCGTAACGTACAACCAAATGGTTGCACAACGAGAACTGAGCGAAGCGGAGACCGACCGTGTGTTCCACGCACTGGCGACGGCGACCCGACGCGATATCCTGCGCCGCACGATCAACGACGAGCAGTCTGTTTCGACCCTCGCGGGTGATTACGACATGTCATTCGCGGCGGTGCAGAAGCACGTCGCCGTCCTCGAGGCTGCCGGCCTCATCATCAAACGCGCCGAGGGACGCGAGCGGCTCGTCCGCGCGAATCCTGAGATGATCGCGCGCGCTCGGGCGCTGCTCGCCCGTTACGAAGAGCTGTGGCGGGCTCGCATCTCCCGCCTCGACGACCTCCTGTCATCCGAATCACCCCGCGAAGATTCACCGAAGAATTCACCGAAGAGAGGGAACTGAAATGCCTGTCACCGACGTCAGCACCAATGCTGAAGACCGCACGATGACCGTCACCGCCGACTTCGCCGCTCCCATTGAGCGGCTCTGGCACGCGTTCACCGACGCGGGCCAGCTCGAACGCTTCTGGGGTCCTCCCGGATGGCCGGCCACCTTCCGTGAATTCGACTTCACGGTCGGCGGCACGGCGCTGTACTACATGACCAGCCCGCAGGGCGAGAAGTCGGGCGGCTCCTGGGAGTTCCTGAAGATCGACGAACCCCGCGGCTTCGAGGTCATCGATGCCTTCGTCGACGCCGAGGGCAATCCGCTCGAAGGGTTCCCCTCGATGAGGATGACGTTCAGCTTCGAGTCCACGGACGCCGGCAGCCGCATGGTGAACACCAGCCACTTCGACTCGTCCGAGGCTCTCGAGCAGGTCGTCGCGATGGGCGCGGCCGAGGGCTCTCGCATGGCGATGGACCAGTTGGACGCCGTGCTGCAGGACCTCCGCGAATACGCGCAGGGCAAGGGCACCCGAGTCGAGCTGCTCGACGACACGCACGTGCGGATCACCCGGTTGGTGAACGGCCCGCGTGACCTCGTCTGGCGCGCTTACAACGAAGAAGCACTCATGCGGCAGTGGATGCTCGGCCCCGACGGATGGGAGATGACCGAATGCGTCGTCGCCACGACGCCGGGCGACAAGCACCGCACATCGTGGGCGCCCGTCGGCGACACAGAGGGAGAGGCATTCGGCTTCGAGGGTGAGGTCGTGCTGGTCGACGCACCGCGTCGCGCCGTGTCGACCGAGCGGATGCAGGGCACCGAGGGGCCGGAGACGCTCAACGACCTCAACCTCTATGAGGAGGACGGCGCCACCCTCGTCACACTGCTCATCGAGTACCCCGACAAGGAGACGCGCGACATGATCCTCGCCACCGGCATGGCCGAAGGCATGGAGGAGTCGTACGCACGGCTCGAGCGCGAGGTGCTCAGCCCCGCGCGTCCGTAGTTTCTCGGACGTTGACCAGAACGGCCCCGGATCCGGTGGATTCGGGGCCGTTCGGCTTCGGTTCGAGCGGTTGCGCACGGCGCGCAGCCGCATAACTCCGGAGAAACTGGAGCCGGCGGCCGCTCCGGCGCCGAGATCACGCGGATCCGGCGATAATCTCCGGAGTTGTGCGGGCGGGTCCGGTGAGAATCTCCGGAGTTGTGCGGAACGGCGGAAGCTCAGCGCCCCATCGCCCGCTGCGCCGCGAGGCGGATCGGCGCATTCGCGCCGCCGTACCCGTCGTACCCACCGCGCCGTTCGACCACCTCGAAGAAGACGTCGCCGAGCGTGCGCGTGTAGAAGTGGATGAACTCGCCCTCGGCGTCGCGGTCGTACAGCAGATCGAGTTCCCGCAGTGAGGAGAGCAGCTCGTCGGACAGGCCGAAACGCGCGGACAGATCGTCGTAGTAGTTCGCGGGGATCCGCAGGTGATCTATGCCGCGCTCCTTCGCCCGACGTGCGACAGCGAAGACGTCACCCGTCCGCACCGCGATGTGCCGTGCCGGCGGCGCTGCGGTGGGAGGTGCGAGATTGATCGGCACGCGAACGATGCCGTCCGGGGTGCGCATGACCTGACTGCGGATCAATCCGCGAGGGCCGGGCACATCAGACGGCGATTCCGCACGCAGCGAGAGAGCGCTCGACATGAACAGCACCGCCTCGTCGAAGTCCTGCCACGCGTACGCCAGGTTGATGTGATCGACCTCGCCGACCAGGCCGCCGGCGACTGCGGTGCCCCCGTCGAACTCCTGCAGCCAGGATTCTTCCGCCGGCAGCGAGCTCCAGAACACCTGCGTCCCGTCCGGCGCGGCGACGCCGCGGAGATCCTGCTCGCCTTCATACGTCCGACGGAATATCTTCTGCGAACCCAGCGCGATCGCACGGTCGACAGCGGCGGCGGCGTCCGGAACCTGCAGACCGATTCCCGACAGTCGCGGTTCGTCGTGGCGCACCTGCTCGTTCAGGATCACCCGAGCGGAGCCCGCGCTCCATAGCCGGACAGGCTTGCTGCGGTGCCGGCCCTCGAACGCGAACCCCAACTGCGCGAGCAGCTCGTCGACCTCGGCGAGATCCGCGCCGGCGACCTCCACGAAGTCGAGTGCCGAGACCGGCTGGGCCGAACCGAGCCGGCCATCATCCCAGCCGTTCGCGGTCGCGGTCCGATCGGCCAGCCACACCAGTGAACGCTGGGCGTGCGCTGCGGTGCGCATGGTGTCGGTCTGACGGAACGTGTCGTTGAAGACCTCGAGCGACCAGGGGCCCGTGTATCCGGCGCGCACCACGTGCGTCATGAAGTTCACCAGATCGAACGAGCCCTCGCCGGGGAACAGCCGGTGATGCCGACTCCACGACAGCACGTCCATGTCGAGCGCGGGGGCGTCAGCCAGCTGCAGGAAGAAGATCTTCTCGGCCGGGATCTCTTCGATCCCGGCAGGATCGTGCCCGCGGGAGAGGATGTGGAAGCTGTCCAGACAGATGCCGAGGTTCGGCCGATTCGCGCGCTGCACGATCGACCACGTGCGCCGGTAGTCGTCCACGAATCGGCCCCAGGCGAGTGCCTCGTAGGCGAGGCGGATGCCGTGCGCCGCCGCCCTGTCCGCAAGCTCTCCCAGCTGCCGCGCCGCCACTTCGTCGTCGTCGATCGTGGCGGTGCCGACGTTGCTGCACACCAGCATCAGATCGGTGCCGAGACGATCCATGACCTCGAACTTCGCCTCGGCACGCCGAAGGGTGTCCTCGAACACCTCGTCGGAGACGCCCTCCGCGTCGCGGAACGGCTGGAACATGTCGATGCGCAGACCGAGCCGTTCGCACAGGGCGCGGATCTCCTCCGGAGACTCGGGCGCGGCGATGAGATCGGCATCCATGATCTCGACGCCGTCGAAGCCTGCTTCAGCGCAGGCATGGAGTTTGTCGACCAGGCCTCCGGACAGGCAGACGGAAGCGATTGAGGTGTGCATGGCAGTGAACGTACCAGTTTGTACATTAATTTCCCAGAGGTGTTGCCCAATCAATGTACTAACCGGTACATTCAACTCCAGTACCCCGAACCACCGAGCACAAAGGCGTCTCGTGACCCCACAAGAGCACTCTCCCACCACCGGCATCCTGCGCAGGGTGGCCCGTATCATCACCGTGATCGAGCTCACCATCGGCGCGGTCGCCGTGCTGATGATCCTCGTCCTCGTCTTCTATCAGGCACTGCAGCGCTACCTGCCTTTCGAGAGCCTGGCGTGGACCGGCGAACTCGCCCGGTTCGCCCTGCTGTGGGCGACTTTCTCGGCCATGGGCCTGCTCGTCACGAGTCGAGGCCACATCGCCCTCGAGCTCGTCGACTCGATCCGCAACCCCATGACCGTGCGCATCATCCAGGTGTTCGCATTGCTGGTGGTGGCCGCAGCGGCGATCGGCCTGTCGCTGGAAGCATGGGCTCTCATCTCCACGCAGGGCATCGTGAAGTCCCCGGTGCTGCGCATCCCGATGTCGTGGGTCTACATACCGGTGTTCATCGGCACGATCAGCACCACGGTGCGTGCGCTCATCTCCGCCGGCGACATCGCCCTTCACGGGCCGAAAGCCGCTGATATCGAAGACGACCAGGTCGAGGTGGCAGGACTGTGACTCTTCTTCTCCTCGCCCTCGCGATCGCCCTCCTGCTGGCACTGCGCGTGCCTGTGCCCTTCGCCTTCCTCGGTCCGTCGCTGGTCTACATGGCCGTCGAGGGGCAATCGCTCGGCATGGCGCTGCGTACAGTGACCAACGCCGCCAGCAGCTTCCCGCTGCTCGCCGTGCCGCTGTTCATCTTCCTCGGTGCCCTCGCCAACCACGCCGGGATCGCCGATCGTCTGTTCCGCTTCGCTCAGGCTGGGCTCGCGAACATCCGCGGCAACCTCGGTTACGTGACGGTCGGCACGAGCGTCGGCTTCGCCTGGATGAGCGGGTCCGCCGTCGCGGATGCCGCGGCCCTCGGCAAGGTGCAGATCCCCGCGATGATTCGCGCCGGCTACGGGCGTCGGTTCGCCACCGGGATCTCAGCGACTTCCGCACTCATCGCCCCGGTCATGCCGCCGAGCATTCCCGCCGTCATCTACGCCGGGCTCGCCGCCGTCTCCACCGGCGCACTTTTCGCGGCATCCGTCATCCCGGCACTGCTCATGGCGACCGGCCTGTGCATCGTCGTCTGGGCGCTCGTGAGGCGAATGCCGAACGTCAAGAAGGGCCGGTTCGATCGTGCCGAGTTCGTCGCGTCGACGAAGGGAGTGATACTGCCGCTCGTCGCGCCGATCATCATCCTCGGCGGGATCCTCGGCGGCTTCTTCACTCCGACCGAGGCCGCAGCGGTCGGTGTCGTCTACATCATCCTCGTGGGTCTGCTCCAGCGGTCACTGAGTCTGAAGAGCTTCATCAAGGCACTCACCGAGACTGTGATGACGACAGCGTCGATCATGATCATCGTCGCCTCGGCGTCGCTGCTCGGCTACATCCTCGCCAAGGAGCGCCTGCCGCAGATGCTCACCGAGCTGGTGTTCGCGATCAGCGACAGCCCGACGGTCTTCCTGATCCTCGTCACCGTGCTCATGCTCATTCTCGGCACAGTGATCGACGCGACGGCGATCCTCGTTCTCACGGTGCCGATCATCCTCCCGATCGGCAACCAGATCGGCGTCGACCCCATCGTGCTCGGCGTTCTCATGATCCTCTCGCTCATGATCGGCCTGCTCACCCCGCCGGTCGGTACGGTGCTGTTCGTGACTGCGGCGGTGTCGAAGACGCGCATCGGCGAAGTCTTCCGCGGGTCCCTCCCGTTCATCATCCCGCTGCTCGTGATCTGCGTGCTCATCATCGCCTTCCCGGGCGCCGTGATGTGGCTGCCGGGGATGCTGGGGCTGTGACCGTGTCCGCTGTGCTCGACGCCCGCCGTCCGGCGGTGCTGATCGGTCTGATCGGCGAGGGCGTCACTCCATCGCTGACACCGCCGATGCACGAGTTCGAGGGTGCCAGGCACGGGATGCACTACGTGTACCGCACGATCGATCTCGCCCCGCACGAGGGTACGACCGAGTCGCTGCGCGCACTGCTCGCATCTGCGCGTCGTCTCGGATTCAACGGCCTGAACATCACGCACCCCGTCAAACAGGCCATCATCCCGCTGCTCGATGAGCTGAGCGACAGCGCGCGTGCGGTGGGCGCGGTGAACACGGTCGTGTTCACGGATGCCGGGACCATCGGTCACAACACCGACGTCACGGGGTTCGCGGCCGCCCTGAAGGACGCCTTCGGCGACGAAGAGCTTCGGCGCGTCGTGCTGTTCGGCGCCGGAGGCGCGGGCTCTGCGGTCGCCACGGCTCTTGCGCAGCACCCGATCGGTGAACTCGTACTGATCGATCAGGCACGGGAGCGGGCGGAGGCGCTCGCGGATCAGGCCCGCGCGTTGACCCCGTCGAGCGTGCGCGCGGCCGATGTCGACGACCTGCCCGCCCTCATCGCGGACACCGACCTGATCGTCAACGCGACCCCGGTCGGCATGGCCGCCCATCCTGGCACGCCGTTCGATACGGCACTGCTGCCGGCAGGCATCCGCGTCGCCGACATCGTGTACCGACCCGCCGACACCGCACTGCTGCGCTCGGCTCGCGCCCGCGGCATCCGCACGATGTCGGGGCTCGGCATGGCCATGCACCAGGCCGCCGATGCCTTCGAGATCTTCACGGGCGAGAGCGCCGATCGCCGGGCCATGCTCGCCGATCTCGACGATCTCGTCGCCGCTGAGGCCGCCAGAACACCGATCTTGACCCCTGCCACCCCGGCACCCGAAAGAGAAGCACCAGAAAGAGGAGAACACTCATGAATGCACGACGCACTCGGCGAACGATGTGGCTCGCCTTGGCTGCGGCACCGGCAATGATGCTGGTCGCCTGCTCGAGCGGAGGCACGGATGCTCCAGCCGGCGGCGATGCCGGCTCGACGCAGAAGCTCACCCTCGCCCACAGCTACAACGAGGACCAGCCGCAGCACCGCTGCGGCGCACAGGTGATCGCAGACGAGGTCGCCGCGGCGGATGTGGGACTGGAGATCGAGATCTTCCCGACCAGCCAGCTCGGCGGCGACGCCGACCGCATCGCCTCCGTCGCCTCCGGCGACATCGACATCGACATCCAGGGCGCCTCGGCGCTCGGTGCCGTCTACGAGCCGATCAGCGTGCTCGACGCCGCATATGCGTTCGATGACGCCGATCATCTCGCCGCCTTCATGGCTAGTGACGCCTCCGACACGGTCACCGAGGCCTTCGAGGAAGAGTCGGGGGTGCACACCCTCGGCGCATGGTCTGCCGGTGCCCGCCAGTTCACCGCGAACACCGCCATCCGCACGCCGGATGATCTTGAAGGTCTGCGGATGCGCTTCCCCGGATCGCCGCAGTTCCTCATGAACGCCAAGGCGCTCGGTGCGACGGCGACCGAGGTCGCGTACGAGGAGCTCTACCTCGCTCTGCAGCAGGGCACGGTCGACGGCCAGGAGAACCCCATCACCAACATCGTGGCCTCGAACCTCAAAGAGGTGCAGGACTACGTCAGCATGAGCTCCCACCAGCTGAACACGAACCTCGTCATCATGGGGCCGATCTGGAACGAGCTCGACGAAGATCAGCAGGAAGCGCTGACAGCGGCGACTGAGAAGGCCGTCGCCGAGGTCACCACCTGCGTCGCCGAGGACGAGGAGACGGTCCTCGAGGAGTGGCGCACGGGCGGTGAGTGGGAGGTCATCGAAGACGTCGATCGCGACGCGTTCAGCGAGAAGGCGGAGGAGTACCTCTCGAGCAACCTCACCGGCGACTCGCTCGCGGTGTACGAGGCCATCCGTTCGACCTCGGAGTGAGCTGACTGCATGGCGCGTTCGGTCCCGACCTTCACCGGTCAGGTTGGCGGCGATGGGCTCGGGGTGACACTCATCCACGAGCACATCTTCGTCACCGACCCCGAGCTCGACGTCAATATGCCTCACCCGGAATGGGATGAGCAGACGATGATCGAACGCGCCGTGACCGCTCTCACCGAGCTGCACGCTCGTGGCGTGCGGACCGTCGTCGACCTCACCGTTATCGGTCTCGGCCGCGACGTGCGCCGAGTCGCCCAGGTCGCGGCGCGTGTACCGGTGCAGCTCGTGGCGGCGACCGGATGCTACGCGTCCTCCGTGCTGCCGCCCTTCTTCCGGCTGAACGGCCCCGGACTCGTCGTCGACGGGCCCGAACAGCTCGAAGAACTGTTCATCGGAGACATCGAGCACGGGATCGCCGGCACGGATGTGCGGGCCGGAATGATCAAGATCGCCTCAGAGGGTGCAGGACTGACCCCTGACGTCGAGCGGGTGTTCGCGGCGGCCGCCGCCGCGCACCTGCGCACCGGAGTGCCGATCACGACGCACTCCGACGCGGCAGCACGTGGTGGCATCGCTCAGCAGAACGCGCTGGCGCGTCTGGGCGTCCCTCTCGATCGCGTCGTGATCGGGCACAGCGGAGACTCGCTCGACCTGGACTACCTGCGGGGTCTTGCCGATCGGGGGTCGTATCTGGGCTTCGACCGATTCGGCATGGAGCATGTCGGCCGCGATGAGGATCGCATGCGGATGCTGCGCGCCCTGCTCGACGACGGATACGTCGATCGCATCGTGCTGTCGCATGATGCAGCGGTGTTCAGCCGGGTCACGCCGCCGTCGTGGCGGGCCGCCCGCGTTCCGAACTGGCATATGACTCATCTGTTCGACTCCGTGCTGCCCCGGTTGCGTGCCGACGGTGTCGATGAGGCGACGCTGCACCGGTTGATGGTGGTGAATCCGCGGCGCGTGCTGGCGGGTGGGGCATGATGTGTGCACAGCCAAACGCTCGCCGTGTCGAGCAGTGCCCGGCTCGATCACGAACCGGCGAGGGGAACGAGAGACGATGACGAACAGCGTGACCGAGCCTGTCGTGCGAAAGCGCGACGCCGAGCGCACGCGCGCCGAGTTGCTCGAGGTCGCCACCGAGGCCTTCGCCGAGTCCGGGTACGCCGGCACGCGCGTCGACGAGATCGCCGAACGCACCAAGACGACGAAGCGGATGATCTACTACTACTTCGGCGGCAAGGAGCAGCTCTATCTCGCCGTGCTCGAGAACGCGTACCGCGGCATCCGCGAGAAGGAGCAGTCGATCCACGCGGGCGATCTGGCACCGGTGGAGGCGCTGCGGCAGATCGCCGAGCTCACCTACGATCACCATCGCAACCACACCGAGTTCATCCGCCTGGTGTCCATCGAGAACATCCACCACGGAGAGTTCATCAAGCGCCTCGACGGCCTGCGCACCGTGAACCAGCCGGCTGTCGCCGTGCTCGAGACCGTGCTCGAGCGCGGGCGCGCTGAGGGGAGCGTACGGGCGGATGTCGACGCGCTCGACGTGCACCTGGTGATCAGCTCTTATTGCTTCTTCCAGGTCGCCAACCAGCACACCTTCGGGTACCTCTTCGACCGGGATCTCCTCGCCGAGGACCGCCGCGAGCACTTCCGCTCCATGATCGGCGACGTCGTGGTGGCGTGGCTGACCGCCGAGGTCTGAACCACACTCGGCGAACGTCAGATCAGCCGGCGCAGTGCTTCTTCCAGCGAGACGCCCTGCGCCTCGGCGCGGCTGCGAAGACGGGTCAGCTCGGCGGGTGACAGCGCGAGGCTGACCTCGACCGGCGCGACATCGGAGGAGTCGATGAGACCGTCGAGCAGATCGGATGCGTCGGCCCACAGCGGCGCCGCGGCAGGCGCCGTGGCGACTCGCGCCTCCCGCACTGCCGCAGCCGGGGTGGCGGCAGGTGCGGCAGCGGCCACTGCGGCTGACGCCGCGACGGCGGCTCCAGCGTCCGTGCCCATCGTGAAACCGGGGCCTCGGCGGGGCTCCTGCTTCGCCTGATACGCCTTTGCCGCGTTGTTCGCCCGCTCGTCCGCGGCCTCGTTGAGGTCGTGGCCGGCATGGCCCTTGACCCACTCGAACCTCACGTCGCGGCCGCGCATCGCCTCATCCAGCGATTCCATCAGGTCGCGGTTGAGCACAGGAGCGCCGTCGGCCTTGCGCCATCCGCGACGCTTCCAGCCCGGCATCCACTTGGTGATCGAGTCGATGACGTACTTGCTGTCGCACATGATCAGCAGAGGCTCGTCGGTGCCCGCGGTGGCGCGCAGCAGTTCGAGTACGGCCTGCAGCTCACCCTGATTGTTGGTGCCGTGCGGCGATCCGCCTGCAGCCCAGTTCGCGTCGTCGATGTACCAGGCCCAGCCGTTCGGGCCGGGGTTGCCCAGGGCGGAGCCGTCTGCGGCGGCGATGATCGTCATCCTTCGAGCGTAACGGCGATGACTACTGCCATTCGATCGCGATGATCGTCGTGCGCTGCACGCCGCCTTCCGTCGGAGCTTCGTACCGCACGGGCATACCGGGGTGCCTCATCGAGAACCAGAAGGTCGCGGGGGCCGCCTCCGGGCTTTCGCGCACGTCATAGCGAAGACAGTCGAGCCGGCCGATCGGCAACGACAATGTCTCGCTCGACAGCACGGCACGATCAGCCGGGAACGCGGCGTGCGCCTGCAGATCGCGCCATGTCACCCGTGTGCTGGAGATCTCGCCTTGGACGATCCCGTCCACGCCGGAACCCCAGCGATCGAGCGTGGCACCATCGGCATCCGTCTCGCGGAAGCGGTTCACGCGGAAACTGCGAGACCCACTCGGTTCTTCGATCAGCAGCCGGATCGTCTTGCCATTGCCGCATGCGGCGCGGATCTCATCGGCGGTGAAGGGCGTCGCCAACAGGCCGGGTCCGAGGACGTGGGCCTCGGGATCAGTGTCGGTCACGATATCATTCTGCCGTGACGCCTCGGGCGATGGGATGCCGCGACTCACGCGCGACGGAACACGTAGTAACCGGCGACCGCGCCGTGGTTGACCACGCCCTCGCCTGTGCCGAACATCCGCGCAGACGTCGTCGCACCGCTCTCGACGAACGTGAAGCCGGTGTGCTCCAGCCGCCAACCGATCTTCTCGACCTCGCCGAGGAAGTATCCGGTGCTCTCGTCGCCGGACATCGTGTTGCCGGCCGAGCCCCATGTCGATGTCTGACCCGTGAGCAGGCTGACATCGAGCTGCAACTGCAGCAGCGCATCTCCGCGTGCGTGGGCGGTCTGTGCGAGCGCCAGCAGTCGCGTCGCCTCATCAGCAGTCGGCATGGTTCCCCCTCGTGTCGATTCCGGGGACAGTGTAGGCGCTAGCGCAGCATCGACAACAGGTGCGTCGCGACCTGAGCGGGCGTGAGCGCGGTCATCGCCGGCAGATGCAGCACGTACCGCGCGAAGATCACTCCGACGATCGCAGTCGCCATGCGTCGGGCGCGCTCCTGCCCGAATTCCGCGGCCAGCGCCGCGAACACGGTGTTCTGCAGATACGACATCAGCGCCGGCGAGCGTTCATCGCCGGTCGCGAGACGACGAGCGAACTCCACGAGCCGCGCACCGTCGTCCGGATGCTCCCACACCATGACGAGTCCGTGCACGAGTCGGGCGAGATCGATGCGCCCGTGCTCGTCCGTCGCCGCTGCGACCACCTGATGCGGGGCTGCTCGCAGCGAGACGACGGCGGCGATCAGGGCGTCCCGCGACCCGAAATGATAATTGACCAGGGTGTGACTCACGCCCACCTCGGCAGCAAGTGCCCGGGTGGACATCGAGGTCAAGTCGCCCGCCTCGAAGTGCTGGTGTGCGGCATCGAGCAGTCGCTGACGTGCAGTGGCATCCCCTCGCGGACGGCCGGGTCGATTATTGACCATGCTCGCATCCTCGCACGCCCGGCGGGATCGTGGACCCATGAGCATCCACATCGACACCGACTGCGTCATCGTCGGCGGCGGCCCGGCCGGACTCATGTTGGCGCTGCTCCTTCTGCGTCAGGGACTCAAGGTCACCGTCGCCGAGAAGCACGCCGACTTCCTGCGCGACTTCCGGGGTGACACCATCCACCCCTCCACCCAGGAGCTGCTCGCCGACCTGGGACTGCTCGACGAGTTTCTCGCCCGTCCGCATGACGACATGCCCCGCGTGCGCCTCAGCTGGCAGGGCACCGAACTCACCCTCGCCGACTTCACCCATCTTCCGACGCGTCGTAAGGTCATGACGTTCATGCCGCAGTGGGACTTCCTCGACCTGCTCGCAGATACCGCCTCACAGCATCCGGGATTCCGCCTGCTCCGTTCGACGCGAGTCAAGGACCTGCTTCGCGAACGCGGAAGAGTCGTCGGCATCACGGGCGCAGGGCCCGAGGGAGAGGTCACAGTGCGGGCACGGCTCGTCGCCGATGCCTCGGGACGCGACTCGGAGGTGCGGGCGGCGGCAGGACTCACTCCGGTCGGCCGGGCAGCGGCGATGGACGTGCTCTGGTTCCGATTGATGAAACGCGTCGGCGAGACGTACCCGTTCGTGCAGGCGGGTGCCGGCATGATCATCACGATCGATCGCGGCGAGTTCTTCCAGATCGCGCACGTCATCCCTGCCGGCAGCTGGACAGGCTCGGATCATGACATCGCCGGCATGCGGGAGCGCATAGCGCGCATCTCACCGCGTATGTCGGATGCCGTCGCCACGGTAACGGCGGACGACGTGCACCTGCTGCGAGTGAAGCTGGAGCGGCTGCGCCGCTGGTACGCCGACGGCATGCTGTGCATCGGCGACTCCGCGCATGCCATGTCGCCCGCCGGGGGCGTCGGCATCAACCTGGCGGTTCAGGATGCCGTTGCCGCTGCCCGCATCCTCGGACCAGTGCTGCGCGAGCGCACACCGCAGGAGAAGGACCTGCGCCGGGTGCAGCGCCGCCGCACCTGGCCGGTACGGGTCACCCAGTTCGTGCAGCGACGGCTGCAGGGTCCGCTGATCGCGACGCGCGAACCGGGCGAGCCGTTGCCGTTGCCGCTGCGGGTGCTGCGCGATCACCCCCGACTCACGCATGTGACCGGGCGGTTCGTCGGCTTGGGAGCTCGGCCGGAGTCGATCGGCTGAGGCCTCAGGACTCGGGCTCGCCGTCTGTCTGCTCGGCGCCCTCCTCCAGAACGGGGGCGACAGGGAACACGATCGAGGTGGTCTGCGCACCCATTCCGACCTCGAGCGGATCGACAGTGGCCGCACCATCGAGAGTGTCGGCCGCATCCTGATCCAGGGGTTCGCCCGGCAGCGATGCCCAGGGCCCCGGGTCGTCGGGTTTCTGTGTGAAAAGTCCCATGTGATCCTCAGAAGTCGGCGATGATGAGCTTCTTCATCCCCATCATCTTCCCGTACGCGCCAGGGCGCTGCATGAGTTCGCCCATGTTCTCGGGAACGATCTGCCAGCTCAGCCCGTACCGGTCGGCGAGCCAACCGCATACCTCCGCCTCCGGCGCGTTCGTCAACGCATTCCAGTAGCGGTCCAGTTCTTCCTGATCGGCGACGCGCACCTCGAACGAGACCCCGCAGTCGAAGGTGATGTCCTGCTCGACGGCCGAGTCCATCATCGAGAACCACTGCCCCGCGAGGAGGAACTCTCCGAACATCACGCTGCCCGCATCCGCCGGACCCGTCTGCGTCGGGTACTCGGCGATGAACCCGACCTCACCGTCGGGGAACAACGACGCGTAGAACTCCGCCGCCTCGCGCGCCTTGTTCTGCACCGGGCCGCAGAACATCAGCTGTGGGATCAGGAACGGCCGCGGATCTCCCTCCGGGTTCGCGAGCAGCAGCTGCCAGTTGACGCCGTACCGATCCTCCACCCAGCCGTAACACGGGCTGAACGGGTACTCGCCCAGCTCCATCCGCACGATGCCCCCGTCCGAGAGCTTCGCCCAGGTCTCGTCGAGCCTGGCACGCGCGGCGTCCCGATCGCCGTCGAAGCGCAGCGGATCGAAGTTCAGCATGAACGACACGGAACCGTTCGGGCGGAACTCGTCGCCGGCATTGATGAAGGTGAGCAGATAGCCGTCGATCACGAGGTCGACGGTCAGTGTCTTGCCGGCGAAATCCGCCTGCCAATCGGGCACATCGTCGGGATAGCGTGCGCCGACCGTCGCCGTTGCTCCAGGGAAGACGTCGGTGTAGAACGTGCCGGCCTCATCGGCGTTCTGATCGAACCAGATGTTCGGGATGACCTTCTGCGACATGACAGCTCCTTTGCTGCGAGGGTTCGCTGATCCGACGCGGCGCACGATCCGCCTCATCGAATCCAGAGTGCGCCGCCGAGGCCACGGAAACAAGGGGCTTCTCGCTGGCAGGCGTCCTTGTCTAGGGTGGAATGATGCCTTCTCTCTACGGCCTGAACGCTCTCGTCGATCTGAACGTGGATTGGGCCTCGTGGGTGCACTCGATCGTCGCCCTCGTCGTGGCGATCGCCATCGTGGCGGTGATCGTCATCAGCGTCCGGTTCGTGGCGGGTCGCGCCCGCGGACGCTCGGCGTGGATCGGCGATCTCGAGCGCCGTGTCCGCGCGCCGGGGATGATCCTGGCGTTCCTGATCGCGGTGTGGATCGCGCTCGCTGTGACCGCTCCCGCGACCCTGTCGTGGTGGCCTGTGCTGCAGCGCATCCTGCTGATCGCCGTCGTGCTGGTCGGCGCCTGGCTGCTGTCGACAGTGGTCACGTTCGGCATGGAACGACTCATGCAGTACGACAGCCGACGCGATGCCACCAGCCCGGAGGCACGACGGCGTCAGACGCAGCTCACAGTCCTGAATCGTCTCGTCGTCGTCCTGATCTCCATCCTCGCGATCGGAGCGGTGCTGTTCTCCTTCCCTGAGGTCAGGGCGGTGGGTACCAGCATCCTGGCCTCCGCCGGCGTCGTCAGCATCATCGCCGGACTTGCCGCGCAGTCGACGCTCGGCAACCTCATCGCCGGAGTGCAGATCGCTTTCACGGATGCGATCAGGGTCGGAGACGTCGTCGTCATCGAGGACGAGTGGGGCCGAATCGGCGAGATCAACCTGTCGTACGTCGTCGTCTACGTCTGGGATGAGCGGCGTCTGATCCTGCCGTGCACCTACTTCACGTCGCAGCCCGTCGAGAGCTGGACGAGGCGATCCGAGAAGATCCTCGGCACCGTCTACATGGACCTCGATTGGCGAGTACCGGTCGATGCCGTGCGCGAGAAGTTCATGGAGATCGTCGAGGCGTCGGATGCATGGGACCGGCGCTCGGCGAACGTGCTGGTGACCGGGTCCGAAGGCGGCCATGTCACGCTGCGGTTCATGATCTCGGCGGCGAACTCCGACGACCAGTGGGTTCTGCGCTGCCTCGTACGAGAGCAGATCATGACCTGGCTGCAGCAGGAGCACCCGGAGGCTCTGCCGGTCACGCGGGTGACGTTGGAGGAACGATCCGCTCGTTGAGGGTCGTGGTGGTGGCTGCGCGGACCGCGTCGACGAGTTCACGCCACGGCCCGTCGAGTGCGGCTTCCGGAACCTCCCGCTCGTGCCTGGCGTCAGGCGTACGGGCGCGGATGCTCCAGATATAGCGATCTGCGCCCTGCTGTGATGGCCCTGGATCGGTCCAGGGGCAGCGTTCGATCAGCGCGATCCATTGCGACGCCTGATCGCGTGCAGGCTCGACCTTCCACCGCCGGCTCATGCCGGAGATGCCGCCCGTGCGGACGACGATGATGAGGACGGCGGAATCGTCGTCATCCTGCTCATTCGGCTGGGCTGCGTCGCTCATCCCCCAAGACTCCCACGGTGGTCCACGCCGCGCGAGTGGCTGTGGCCACTTCATCGTCGACCGCAGCAGCGATCGTGGCATCCGCGAACTCTCGGAAGTTCGCTGTGCTGGCCAGGCCCCCGGTCAGCGCGCGGTACCACGTGAGACCTGCGCGCTCCCACGCATTACCGCCGAGGGCGGTCGCGGTGAGGGCGAACGCGCGGTTGGGAATGCCGGAGTTGATGTGCACACCGCCGTTGTCTTCCGTGGTCTGCACGAAATCGCTCATGTGCGCCGGCTGCGGATCCTTGCCGAGCTCGTCATCGTCGTAGGCGGTGCCGGGTTCGAGCATCGACCGCAGAGCCCTGCCCTGCACCTCATCGGTGAAGATGCCGGCGCCGATCAGCCAGGTCGCCTGATCGGCGGTCTGGCCTTCGCTGTACTGCTCGGTGAGAGCACCGAACACATCGGCGATCGACTCGTTCAATGCGCCGGGCTGGCCCTGGTACTCGAGCCCCGCGGTGTGCTGGATGACCCCGTGGGCGAGCTCATGTCCGATGACCGTGATCGAACCTGTGAAGCCGCGGAACACCTCGCCATCGCCGTCACCGAACACCATGCGCTCGCCGTCCCAGAAGGCGTTGTCGTAGTCGACGCCGTAGTGCACCGTGGCATCCAGCGCGGCGCCGGCGCCGTCGAGGGAGTTGCGGCCATAGGCGCCGAGCAGCAGCTCGAACGTCGCTCCGAGCCCGTCGAACGCCTCGTTCACCGAGACGTCGTCGACCGCCGGGTCATCCTCCGAACGCACCACGACACCCGGCAGCGTCTCGGTGTTCTGCGCGTCGCTGATCGTGCGGTTCGGGGCATCCGACAGCTCGGCGACGAGATCGCCCTGCTCGTCGATCGACAGGTTGATGCGGGCGCGGAACGTCGGACGACCGGCGAGCAGGGTCTGGCGCGCAGCATCCGCCGCCCGGGGGAAGCGCCCCGACTCGGCCAGTCGGGCGAGAAGGTAGGCCGGGATGATGCCGTATGCGCTGTGGTCCATACCGCGACCATACGCCGGGGCGGAGACACTGTCACGGGGCGGCGGTCTCCCAGCCCACTCGCGTAAAATCAGCCCAATGACCGATGCGCCCGCTGCCGACACCCCTGACTTCGGCGACGGCCTCGACCCGGCAGACCTCGAGACCACGCTGCGGGTTCTCGCCTCGATGGACAAGATCAGCGAAGAGCACCCGGACTATGTCGCCGTCCGTCGCGCGACCGCCGCGATGTTCAAGGCGGTCAAGCGGGTGCGCCGCAAGGAGATCCGCGACGCGATCGCCTCGGCCGACAAGGCAGTGGTCGCGAACACCGCGACCGGCGCGCCCGATCGCATCGACGACGAGACCCGCGGCAACGATCTGAAGACGACGGTGGATGCCCCGATCGCCGGTGAACTGCTCAAGCCGCGCAACTGCTACATCTGCAAGCAGCCGTACACGCTCGTCGACGCGTTCTATCACCAGCTCTGCCCCGACTGCGCGCGCTTCAGCCATGGCAAGCGCAACGCCCGCACCGACCTCAACGGCAAGCGCGCGCTGCTCACCGGCGGCCGCGCGAAGATCGGCATGCACATCGCGCTGCGGCTGCTCCGAGACGGCGCCCACACGACCATCACGACGCGCTTCCCCCGCGACGCCGTGCGCCGGTTCTCTTCTCTGCCGGATTCTGCCGACTGGCTCCACCGCCTGCGCGTCGTCGGTATCGACCTCCGAGATCCTGCCCAGGTGATCGCGCTCGCGGATTCGGTCGCAGCTCAGGGCCCGCTCGACATCCTCATCAACAACGCCGCGCAGACGGTCAGGCGCTCGCCGGGTGCGTACTCGCTGCTGGCGGATGCGGAGATGCAGCCGCTGCCGGAGGGCCCGCTGCCCGAGATGGAGACGTTCGGGCACACGGTAGACCCGCACCCTCAGGCGCTGCAGGCATCCGTCGACTCCAATCCGTTGCTCTCGGTCGCTGCCCTCGGCGGCACGGTCGCAGAGCAGGGCGGGCAGGCGCTCACTGCAGAAGACCTCGCCAGGCTCGCCATGGCACCGGGGTCGTCGTCGCTGGAGAAGCACGCGGACGGCAGCGCGATCGACGCCGGCGGCCTCGTGCCAGACGTCAACCGCGTCAACAGCTGGGTGCAGTCGGTCGACCAGGTCGATCCACTCGAGATGCTCGAGGTGCAGCTGGCGAACACCACAGCGCCGTTCCTGCTGATCAGTCGTCTTCGTGCGTCGATGGCGTCGTCGTCGGCGCACAGGAAGTACGTCGTGAACGTCTCGGCGATGGAGGGACAGTTCTCGCGCCGCTACAAGGGGCCAGGGCACCCGCACACGAACATGGCCAAGGCCGCGCTCAACATGCTCACGCGCACCAGCGCCGGCGAGATGCTCGAGACCGACGGCATCCTGATGACCGCCGTCGACACCGGATGGATCACGGATGAGCGCCCGCACCACACCAAGGTGCGCCTCGCCGAAGAGGGCTTCCACGCCCCGCTCGACCTCGTCGACGGCGCTGCGCGCGTGTACGACCCGATCGTGCAGGGCGAGGCCGGCGTCGATGTGCACGGGGTGTTCCTGAAGGATTACAAGCCGAACCCCTGGTGAGGCCCGGCGCGGCACTTTCCCGCTTCGGTGCGCACACTTGCAGGGCCGTTGCACACCTGCAGGAGCAGGCTGCGGCGCGTCGCCCTGCATCCGTGCATTCGCCCTGCATCCGTGCCACGGCCGCGTCTTCGCGGGGCGGGGATCAGTGCTCCGGAACCTCGAGATTCGCCGAGGCCCACTCGCCGAGCTGACTGAGGATCGGCAGCAGACTCTGGCCGCTCTCGGTCAGTGCGTAAGAGACCGTGATCGGTGGTCCGGCGTCGACGGTGCGGGCGACGAGTCCTGTGTGAGCGAGCTCGGCGAGGCGGTCGGAGAGCACGGTGTCGCTGATTCCGGTGACTGCACGGCGCAGCGTCACGAAGGTGGCAGGGCCCCCGCCGAGTGACGACACGATCATGCCGTTCCAGCGTTTTCCGAGCACGCTGAACGCCAGTGTGACAGCGGTGTCACACAGATGGATCGCTGTTGCGGCCTCGGCCATGCCTCCATCATACATGTGCTACGTTAACCCGCGTCACTAAGAAAATCCTAGTGACTCCGAAAACGAAAGGTCTCGAATGTCACTGTTCCGTCTGGACGCCAGCATCCTCCCCGCGACGTCCGCCAGCCGCTCGCTCGCCGACCTCGTTGAGGCCGAGTGGACGGCATCCCACCCCGACTCGATCGTGACCAGGCGCGACCTCGCAGCTGACCCGGTTCCCGCGACGGTGTGGGCGGATGCCGTCACCTCGAAGTTCGTGGCAGAGGACCAGCGCAGCGAGCAGCAGAACTCCGCACGAGCTCTCGCCTCCACTTTCGCCGACGAGCTGATCGGCGCCGACGCGCTGCTGTTCGCGGTGCCGCTGTACAACTACGGCGTCTCCCAGCACTTCAAGACCTGGTTCGACCTCGCCTACACCGACCCTCGCATCGATCCAGAAGGCACAGCGCTGAACGGAAAGCCCGCAACGCTCGTCACAGTGCTCGGCGGCAACTACGCGCCGGGAACGCCCAAGGAGGGCTGGGACCACTCCACCGGTTGGCTGCGCCGCGTGCTCGAGGACGTCTGGGGTCTCGACCTGCGAGTCGTGCAGCGTCCGTTCACGCTCGTGGGCGTCAACCCTGCGATGGATGCGTTCAAGGATGTCGCGAACGAGCTGAAGGACGAGGCTGAGAAGTCGGCACGGGTCTACGGGCAGGAGCTCGCCGCGACGCGGGGTGCCAAGGTCGCCTGACAGCCTCTTTGCCCCGACCCGATCTGCGGACCGTGTCCCGATCTGCTGGCGAATCTGGGGAGAACATCAGCAGATCGGGACAACCGCAGCAGATCGGGACGGTCGGGCGTAGCTCGGCGGCACCGCCGTGCTCAGCGCAGCCCGCGGAAGAACTCCCGCACGTCCGCCAGCAGCATCTCGGGCTCCTCGAGCGCGGCGAAGTGCCCGCCTCGGCCCTCGACATCCGTCCAGCGGACGATGTTGTTCGCCTTCTCCTCAGCGAAGCGCAGACCGACGTCGTGCGCGAACACGATCACGGCGGTCGGAACCCCTGAGCTCTCGGGTTCGGCGCCCCAGCCGGCATCCTGCGCATACCCCACGTATGCCGCCGACCCGCCGGTCGCGGTGAACCAGTACAGCGCGGCGTTGTCGAAGAGGAACCGTTCGCCCACGATCTCAGCGACCGGTGTCTCGGCCGGGTGCGTCCACTCCTGCAACTTGTCGTGGATCCACGCGAACTGGGCGACGGGACTGTCCGCGGTCATCGCGCCGATCAGTGCGGGCCGCGTCGACTGGATCGCGATGTAGCCGAACTCCTTCTGCATGAACTCGCCGACGCGGAGCATGCGATCCTGCTCGATCGGGGTCAAACGCGCTGCGGTCTCGTCGTCGATCTGGCCGACGAAAGAACCGAGCGAGCCGTTCGCATGGATACCGATCACGCGCTCGGGCGCCAGCCGTCCCATCTCAGGAGCGACCCCTGCACCCATGTCGCCGCCCTGCACGGCGAAGCGCTCATATCCGAGCCTTGTCATCAGCTCGAGCATCACCACGGCGATGTCGCTGCGCTTCCAATCGCGACCGACCAGAGGCATCGAGAATCCGAATCCCGGATGCGAGGGGACGACGACATCGAATGCATCGGATGCGTCGCCGCCGTGTGCAACAGGATCGGTCAAGGGTCCGATCAGCTTCTCGAACTCGAGGAACGACCCGGGCCAGCCGTGCATCAGCAGCAAGGGCGTCGCACCAGGATGCGGCGAACGTACGTGAACGGCGTGGATGTTCTGCCCGTCGATGTTCGTGATGATCTGCGGCAGGGTGTTCAGGCGCGCCTCGGTCGCACGCCAGTCATGCTCTGCCCAGTGGGCGATGAGCGTCTGCAGCTCGGAGGAAGGGATGCCGGTGCTGCGGTCGTCGACCGGAAGCGGCTGCTCGAACCGGGCGTTCATGAGCCGGCTGCGGAGGTCGGCGAGCGCTGAATCCGCGATCTCGATGCGGAAGGGGCGGACGTGCTCGTTCGTGTTCATGACTTCATCCTCTCGATCTAAACGGCCATAATGTGTCCTGATACCGAACGAAGCTGGAGTCATGACTCGCACGACCGGACGTACCCTCGCACTCCTCTCCCTGCTCCAGGTGCGGCGGGAGTGGAGCGGTGCCGAACTGCGCGATCGCCTCGAGGTCAGCGATCGCACGCTGCGCCGCGACATCGACGACCTGCGTGAGCTCGGCTACGGCATCGACGCCACCCGCGGGCGGCATGGCGGCTACCGGCTCGGCGTCGGGGCCGAGGTGCCTCCGCTCGTGCTCGCGCCGGATGAGTCCGTCGCGATCGCCGTCGGCCTGCGGGCAGCGGCCGGCAGTGTGGTGACCGGGATGGAGGATGCCGCGGCGAGAGCGCTCGCGAAGCTCGAGCAGTCGCTGTCGCCGGCGACGAGGCAGCAGATCAGCGAGGTCGAACAGGCGCTGGTGCCGCTCGCAGGCGATGCGCGGCCGGACATCGACCTGGGGGTCGTGACGGCTGCGGCGTCGGCGATCGCCGGGCGGATGCGGCTACGCGTCGATTACACACGCCACGACGGCGCCTCCCCTTCAAAGACGGTGCAGCGCGTCATCGAGCCGCATCGGATCGTGCATACCGCAGAGCGCTGGTACCTGATCGCCTGGGTGCCGGAGCACGAGGCGTGGCGCACCCTGCGAGTCGACCGCATCCGCCGGCCCGTCCAGTTGCGCGAGGAGTTCCCGCGGCGCGACATCCCCGATGACGCTCTGCGAGAGTTCACAACGCGGAGCATCACGACCGCGCCCTACCCGTACCGTGCCCGGTTGCGCATGCACGCGTCGGCCGATGTCGTGTCACGCCGCTTCGACGCCACGATCGCGTCGGTCGAGGCCGAAGGCGACGACACAAGCATCCTCACCGCGGGGTCGCGCTCGCCGGAGGAGTTCGCGCTCTACATCGGCATGAGCGGGATCGAGTTCGAGGTGCTCGAAGGCGAAGAGGTGCGGCGGGCGCTGGGTGAGGTGGCGGCGCGGATGCTGCGGGCCATCGCATAGCGCCTCACTCGACCGGCAGCCGCACCGTGACGATCAACCCGCCGCCGCTGCGCGGCTCCAACTCCAGTGTCCCGCCGTGGGCCCGTGCGATCCCGTCGGCGATCGCGAGCCCGAGACCGGCACCCGCATGGGCGGCATCCTTGCCGCGGAATCGTCCGGCGCCACGTTGGAACGGCTCGCGCAGCGTGGCGAGGAGGTGGGAGGGCACGACCTCACCGGTGTTCTCGATCACCGCCACCGCGCCCTGCTGAGTCATCTCGGTGCGCACCTCGACGCTCCCGCCCGTCGTGATGTTGTGCACGATCGCGTTGTGGACCAGGTTCACGAAGAGCTGCTGCAGCAGTGTCGGCGATCCGTTGACGAAGGCCGTCGTCCCGCGGATATCGAGTGACATGCCGCGTCGATCGGCCAACGGATGCAGGCTCTCCACGGCCTCTTCGGCCAGGAGCGACAGTTCCACCCGATCGCGTTCGAAGGTGCCGCGATCCGCGCGGGCCAGCAGCAGAAGTGCTTCGGTCAGGGCGATCGCTCTCGCGTTCACATTCTGCAGACGGTCGATGAGCACATCGACGTCGCGATCGGGGTCGTCTCGGGCCACCTCGAGCATCGCCTGAGATATCGCCAACGGGGTGCGCAACTCGTGCGAGGCATTGGCAGCGAAGCGCCGTTGCTCCTCGACGTGCGCCTCGAGCCTGGCGAGCATCGTGTCGAACACATCCGCCAGGTCGCGGAACTCGTCCCTCGCGCCGGGCATGTCGACACGGTGCGAGAGCGAACCTTCTGCCGCCAGGCGCGCAGCCTCATTGAGGCGGGTCAGTGGCGCCAGCATCCGCCCGGCGAGGAACCAGCCGCCGACCAGGCCGAGCACGAGCAGGAAGACGAGCGCGGCGATCGTCCGAGGGACGAACGCGCGCTCCAGATCGGAGCGGTTGGGCACGCGCATGTCCGCGTTGATCTGAGCATCCGGTACGTATCGCAGCAGGAACAGATTGACGACGACCAGCAGCAGCACGCCCGCGATCATGAGGAATCCGGCGTAGCTCAGCGTCAGCTTGAGCCGAGCGCTCATGCCTCTGCGCCTAGCCATCGACCGCACCCGTGTCGATCCGATACCCCACACCAGGCACCGTCAGGATCAGCCATGGCTGGCCCAGCCGCTTACGCAGCGATGAGACCGTGATGCGCACGGCGTTCGTGAACGGATCGGCGTTCTCGTCCCACGCGCGCTCCAGCAGGTCTTCGGCGCTGACCACTCCGCCCGAGGCGCTCATGAGCACTTCGAGAACCGCGAACTGCTTCCGGGTCAGCGCGACGTAGCGGCCATCCCGGAACACCTCCCGACGGAACGGGTCGAGACGGATGCCGGCGACCTCTTGCACCGGAGGGCGGACATGCGTGCGGCGCCGGTCGAGCGCGCGAAGACGCAGCACGAGCTCGCGCATCTCGAACGGCTTGGTGAGGTAGTCATCCGCACCCAGCTCGAATCCCGACTCCTTGTCGTCGAGACGGTCTGCGGCGGTGAGCATGAGAATCGGGATGCCGCTGCCTGACTCCACGATCCACCGAGCGACCTCGTCGCCGGAGGGGCCGGGTATATCGCGATCGAGCACGGCGAGGTCGTACGAGTTGATCCCCAGCAGCTCCAGCGCTGTGTCGCCGTCGCCGGCGATGTCGGCGGCGATCGCCTCAAGGCGCAGTCCGTCTCGCACCGCTTCCGCGAGGTACGGCTCGTCCTCGACGATCAGTACACGCACAGCGCTGCTCTCGTGTGCCGGGCTTTCATATGCGGGGACTTCATGTGCTCAGATCCTACGCACCCGCGCATATCGGGAGCATATGAGGAATCGCATACGGCCTCGCAACCGCCCGCCGAGTTCTCTGGAGGCATGAGATCCACGCATGTGCTCGTCCCGCCGTCCGGTCCGTCGCCGAGAGCCCGCCGTCAGCAGCGTCGCGCTGTCGCAGCTCTCGTCGTCGCCCTCATCGCGTTGGTCGTCGCGCTGGTGCTCGTGGTGGCGAACGGATCCCGTTCGATCGCGGAGATCGCCGGAGAGCCCGGGCAGTCGGTGGCGTTCGGAACTGCGCAGACCGGCTCCGTTCTGACACCTGAGCACGGATACATCGCCACCGACGAGGCGTTGTCGGTCTTCGACGAGCAGCAGCCGGCCATCACGCGGCTGGATCCCGCCCTGCTCGATGCGCTGCGTCGGGCGGCCACGGATGCTGCGCAGGGCGGTGTCGAGTTCGACGTCAACAGCGGTTGGCGATCTGCCGAGTACCAGTCGTCCCTGTTGAAGGCAGCGGTCGACGACTACGGCTCGGAAGAGGAGGCCGCCCGTTGGGTGGCGACAGCGCACACCTCAGCGCACGTGTCGGGCGATGCCGTCGACATCGGTCCGCTCACGGCGACCGACTGGCTCGCCCAGCACGGCGCGGAGTACGGGCTGTGCCAGACCTACGGCAACGAGTCATGGCACTACGAACTGCGACCGGATGCCGTCGGCGGGGTGTGTCCTGTTCCGTTCGCCGATCCGACCGAGGACCCGCGGATGCAAGGCTGAGATCTGGGGCGAGCATGGGGTTGCCCATCGCCGCGCATCGGGCGAGCATAGCGACATGACCGAGCAGATCGAGGAGTTGCTGGAACTCGAACATCAGGGATGGCGTTCGCTGTGCGACGGGGCGGGGAGCGACTTCTACGGCGGGCTCATGAGCGAAGACGGTGCGATGCTGTTGGCATCCGGGTTGTCGATGGATCGTTCCGACGTGATCGCGTCGCTGGCGGACGCTCCGCCGTGGGAGCGGTATGAGATCGTCGAGCCGCGGCTGCTCTCTTTGGCGGATGGCGCGGCGACGCTGCTGTACACCGGGCGGGCGTTTCGCGCAGGAGCGGAACCGTTCGTCGCTCTGATGGCGAGTACGTATGTGCGCCGCGACGGCGTATGGCGGCTCGCGCTCTACCAGCAGACAGCGGTCGAGGCCGGCCGGTCTCCGTCGTGAGCGGCAGCGCTCGATGGATGGCGGCGCCGATCGCGTGGCGTCCGGTCGTCGAGGCCGATTTCCCCCTGCTCTCCGACTGGCTGTCCCGGCCGCACGTGCACCGGTACTGGCATCACGACTTCACTCCTGAGGGCGTGGCACGCGACTTCGGGCCTGGTACTCGCGGCGAGGAAGCAGGGGAGGATCTGCTCGTGTCGGTGGGCGGGGAGCCGGTGGGTCTCGTGCAGCGCTCGCGCATCGCGGATTACGCCCAGGACTTCCAAGACCTCAGCGCGATCGTCGACGTGCCGCCGGGTGCCGTGACCATCGACTACTTCATCGCCGACCCGTTTCAGACAGGGCGAGGGCTCGGTACGGCGATCATCCGCGCCTTCGTCGCGGACACCTGGTCGAGCGATCCGGACTGTTCCGCGATCATCGTGCCGGTGGCGGCAGGGAACATCGCGTCGTGGCGCGCTTTGGAGAAGGCCGGCTTTCGACGAGTCGGCGAGGGAGACATGGAGCCGGACAATCCCATCGATCCGCCTCTCCACGTCATCTCGCGGATCGATCGGCCGAGCGCCTAGAGCCGGTCAACGCCTGTGACGATGACGACGGCCTCGCCCGCCTCATCTGATGCGGCGAGATCGATCGTCGCGGAGATGCCCCAGTCGTGGTCACCGGCGGGGTCGTCGATGATCTGACGTGCAGTCCAGCTCGCCCCTCCCTCGGTGAGGAGGAGCAGCTTCGAGCTTCGTGCATCGGAGCCCGTGAGGATGTCATCATGCTCGGCGAAATAGGCATCGAGCGCGTCGTTCCAACCGTCCTCGCCGAATGCGGGATCGAGCGCGGCAAGAGCATCCACGTCCTCGCGGGCTGCGAGCTGCACACGGCGGAACAGCTCGTTGCGCACCAGGATGCGGAACGCGCGCACGTTGCTGGTGAGACGCTTCGGTGCCGGTGGCACGATCGGCTCTTCGAGGTGCTCGGCGGCCTTCAGCGCATCGAGATCGACCATGCCGTTGTCGGTTCCAGCCCGCAGTTCCTCCCACTCGTCGAGCAGGCTCGAATCGACCTGGCGGACGAGCTCACCCAGCCACTCGATGAGGTCGCGGAGATCCTCGTTCTTGAGGTCCTCAGGGATCGTCTGCGACGCCGCCCGATACGCGTCGGACAGGTATCGCAGCACCACACCTTCCGACCTGGCGATCTTGTAGTACGCGACATATTCCCCGAATGACATCGCCCGCTCGTACATGTCGCGCACGACGGCCTTCGGATGCAGTTCGAAGTCGCGGATCCATGGTTGCGCCGCGCTGTACGTGTCGAAGGCCGCGGCCAGCAGCTCTTCGAGCGGCTTCGGGTACGTGATCTGCTCCAGCAGCTCCATGCGCTCGTCGTATTCGATCCCCTCGCGTTTCATCTCCGCGACGGCCTCGCCTCGGGCGAGGAACTCCTGCTGACTCAGCACTGCGCGTGGATCGTCGAGCGTCGACTCCACGATCGAGATCATGTCGAGGGCGAACGTTGAGGCATCCGGGTCGAGCAGCTCGAAAGCGGCCAGCGCGAACGGTGACAGCGGCTGGTTGAGCGCGAAGTTCGGCTGCAGATCCACCGTGAGGGTGATCTCCATCTGGCCGCTGAGCTCGTCGAAGCGCTGTTCGACGATCCCCGATTCCCGCAGCGTCCGATAGATTCCCAGCGCCCGCAGTGCCAGCATCCGCTGCCTTGCCCGAGGTTCATGGTTGTCGTATACCAGTGCGCGCATATTGCCGAACACGTCGCCGCCGCGGCCGATCACGTTGAGCATCATCGCGCTCGTGATCTGCATGTGCGAGGTCAACGTCTCCGGCTCCGCATCGATCAGCTTGCGAAACGACGGCTCGCCCCACGACACGAAGCCGTCGGGTGCCTTCTTGCGGATGATCTTGCGCTTCTTCTTCGGGTCGTCGCCTGCCTTGCGGATCAGTGCGGCGTTCTCGGTCTCATGCTCCGGTGCCTGGGCGACAACCGTGCCGGCGGTGTCGAATCCCGCGCGGCCTGCACGCCCGGCGATCTGGTGGAACTCACGGGCGTTCAGCTGTCGCATGCGAGTGCCGTCGAACTTCGTCAGCGCGGTGAGCAGCACCGTGCGGATCGGTACGTTGATGCCGACGCCGAGCGTGTCCGTGCCGCAGATCACGCGCAGCATCCCCCGTTGTGCGAGCTGTTCGACGAGGCGCCGATACTTCGGCAGCATTCCGGCGTGATGCACGCCGATGCCGGCACGCAGGAACTTCGACAGCGTCCTGCCGAACGCGGTCGTGAAGCGGAACTCGCCGATCAGCTCTGCGATCTGATCGCGCTGTTCGCGTGTCGCGATCTTCGTGCTCGACAGCGCCTGCGCGCGCTCCATGGCTGCGGCCTGCGAGAAATGCACGACATAGATGGGCGCCTGCCCGGTGGTGAGCAGGTCTTCGACCGTCTCGTGGATCGGTGTCAGCTCGTAATAGAAGTGCAGCGGCACCGGTCGTTCGACACCCGTGACCGTCGCTGTCTCGCGGCTGGTGCGGCGGGTGAGGTCGCCGGCCAGGGCGGTGACATCGCCGAGCGTCGCCGACATCAGGATGAACTGCGCTTGCGGGAGCGTCAGCAGCGGCGCCTGCCACGCCCACCCTCGATCAGGGTCGGCGTAGAAGTGGAACTCGTCCATCACGACCTGGCCGACGTCGGCGTCCGGTCCTTGACGCAGCGCGAGGTTAGCGAGGATCTCAGCCGTGCAGCAGATGATCGGAGCGTCCGCGTTCACCGATGAATCGCCCGTGATCATGCCGACGTTCTCGGGACCGAACGTGTCGACGAGCGCGAAGAACTTCTCGCTCACGAGAGCCTTGATCGGCGCGGTGTAGTAACTGCGGCGACCTTCCGCGAGTGCGGCGAAGTGCGCGCCGACCGCGACGAGCGACTTCCCGGTACCGGTCGGAGTCGACAGGATCAGATTCTGCCCCGAGACGATCTCGATGATCGCCTCGTCCTGTGCCGGGTAGAGCTGGATGCCGGTGGCCTCCGCCCATTCGACGAACGCCATGTACACGGCATCCGGATCGACAGCGCCCTCGGCGTCGCGCAGGGAGGTCGGATCGAGGCGCGCGGAGGAAGTCATGGTCCTTCGATCATCCCTCACCGCGGCCCGACGCGCGTCCGGGTGCCGCACAACTCCGGAGAATCGGCCGGTTTCGACCTCTGCCCAGCCGGAACCGAGCCGATCGGCGAAGATTCTCCGGAGTTATGCGGGCAGACGGCAGGTGAGGCGCTCGGGGCGGGGCAATCGTCACCCGTGCACCGAGGGGTCGCGGCGAGCGGCACGACGACTCCGTCCGATCAGGATGCGCACCAGAACCGCGACGGCGACGACGAGGCAGACCGCCGACGTCGTGGACAGCGCCACGCCGAAGCTCGTCCTGGCTGCGATGAAGCCGACCACGAGCGCGCCGATGCCGGTGCCGCAGTCGAAGCCGATGTTCCACACCGCGCTGGCGACGTCGCGATGGCGTGACCCCACTGCGGCGAACGACTCGATCAGAGTGACGTTCTGGAGACTGCCGTAGGCGATGCCCGTGACGGCCATCCCGCCGACCAGGGCCGCGCCGCCTCCGCCGGCCATCGACCACACGCACAACGCGAGTCCCGCCGCCCCGAGCAGAAGCATCGGCGGCTGGAACGGCAGGTGCCCGAACCGGTCGGCCAGTCCACCGATGAGCCAGCGGGCGACGGCGGCGCACGCGGTGAGCGCGAAGAGTCCGGCGACCGCGTATCCACCGACCTCAGGAAACTCCGGCACGAAGGTCAGCAGCGCACCGCCGGGAGCGGTGATCGTGAGCAGCACGACGCTCGGTGCGATCAGTGCCAGCCATACGCGTGCGCTCGTCCTGTGCGGAAGATGATCGGCTGACGGAGCGTGCGGCATGCGGTCGAGACGCCGCGCGAGCAGGAAGGCAGGGACTGTGGCGATCAACGGCGCCGCACCGATCGCGAACACGACCCAGAAGCCGACGTTGTCAGCGACCCACACCGATGTCGGCACGAGCAGGATCTGCGGGGCCGAGATCGACAGGCCGTAGAGGCCGATGGCGCGTCCGCGGCGGGCCGGCTCCACCAGCATCGCCACCGCGGATGATCCGCACACGGTGATCACCGCGAAGCCGGCGCCACGCACGGCGGAGATCGCCAAAATCGCCGGCAGAGCATCGGTCATGAGCAGCATCAGCGACGGGGCGCCGAGAAGGGCCACGCCTGCCACGAGCGTGGGCGTCCAGCCGAAGCGGCGCAACGCCGCGGGAACCGTCGTCTGCACTGCGACGGTGGCGGCCATCATGACGGCATTCACCAGTCCGCCGCCGACTTCGTCTGCCCCACCGCGCACCGCCCACAGCGGCACGGTCGACACCAGCGCGCCGAATCCGGCGAAGCCGAGCGCAGACATCGACATCAGCGCGATGATGCCGGGGGTCCTGATCACACTGCGAGGTGTCGCCGTCACGCCTGTCATATCCGATTCAGCCTACCGAGCAGGTGCGATCGGCGGACGAGCGGATGCCGCGGCATCCGCCCCTGCCTCAGGAGGTCGCCGCGCGCAGCGCGATCTCGATCATGTCGCCGAAGGTCTGCTCGCGCTCCTGCGCCGTGGTCTCCTCGCCGGTGACGATGTGGTCGGAGACGGTGCAGATGCTGAGCGCGCGACGGCCGTGGTACGCCGCCAGGGTGTACAGCCCGCTCGTCTCCATCTCGACGCCGAGAGCACCATGGGCGACGAACGGTTCCGTCAGCTCCGCTCGTGTGCTGTAGAACTGATCGCTCGAGAAGAGCAGCCCGACGTGCACGGCGGCATCCAGCGGCATGGCCTCGCTCGCCTCGACCGCTGCGCGCAGCAGAGAGAAGTCGGCGACGGGTGCGTAGTCGAGCCCGTTGAACCTGACGCGGTTGATCCCGGAGTCGGTGCAGGCGCCACTCGCAATGATGATGTCGCGCACGGCGAGGCGCTCGGTCAGAGCACCGCATGAGCCGACGCGCACGATCGTCTGCACGTCGTACTCCTTGAACAGTTCGGTGGCGTAGATCGCCATCGACGGCTGCCCCATGCCCGACCCCTGCACCGAGACGCGGTGTCCTTCCCAGGTGCCGGTGAACCCCAGCATCCCGCGGGTCTGGGAATACAGCGAAGCGCCTTCGAGAAAGTTCTCGGCGATCCACTTCGCCCGAAGCGGGTCGCCGGGGAACAGGACGACAGGGGCGATCTGACCGGGATCAGCGGCGATATGCGTGCTCATGCTTCGAGCGTACTCACGCATCGTGAGCTGCCAGAACGAGGCGGTTAGCCACCGACGAGGGCGTCGTCAACCCCTGCTCGATTTCTCGGGGCGCGTGGCAGAGTCGATAAAGGCACAGGCGACGCCTGTCCTCATTCATGAAGGGGCTCCATGACTGTCATCGACGAACACCCGACGTCTGCTGCGACGATGCTCGCGCGAGGTCCGCTCAGCGCAGGAGTGCTGGAGATGCTCCAGCTCGGTGACCCGGACTCGCCATCAGATGGCGCTCTCGCCGATGTCGCCGATCGGGTGCTGGCAGCGACCGACAGCGTTTCCACCGATGACGACATCCAGCTCGCCCTGTTCCTGCTGTACGCCTGCTCGTACGGTTCGCTGGACTGGATCGACGCGGAATGGGAGTGGAACGCTGACCTGCTCGGTGTGCGGCGCTCGATCGAGCGGGCGTTCGAGCGGGAGCTGCGTCGAGATGTCGTCGTCCCCGAGCTTCCGCCGGCAGACGGCGAGAAGATCGCCGCCGAGCTGTTCCGTCTCACGGCACCCACTCCTGGGCCCTCGCTCGCACGACACATCGCGAAGCACGCCACGCTGGAACAGGCGAAGGAGTTCGCCGTCCAGCGCAGCATCTACACGCTGCGAGAGGCTGACCCGCATTCCTGGGCGATTCCGCGCCTGACCGGCCGGGCCAAAGTGGCCCTCGTGGAGATCCAATCCGACGAGTACGGCGCAGGACGCCCTGAGCGCATGCACGCCGAGATCTTCGCCCGGACCCTGCGCGGGCTCGGACTGGATTCCCGCTACGGCGCCTACCTCGACCGTGTGCCAGCCGTGACGCTCGCCTCGCAGAACGCGATGTCGATGTTCGGCATCAACCGGAGGCTGCTCGGCGCGATCGTAGGTCACCTCGCGGCCTTCGAGATGACCTCGTCGTTGCCGAACCGCTCGTATGCCGAGGGCTTCCGCCGCCTCGGATTCGGCGATGAGGTGACGGAGTACTTCGACGAGCATGTCGAAGCGGATGCTGTGCACGAACAGATCGCGGCACGCGATCTCGCGGGCTCGCTCGGAGAGGATCGTCCGGAGCTGATCGCTGACATCTTCTTCGGCGCCGCGGCGTGCCTGATGGTGGATGACCGTGTCGGTCACCACATCAGGGCGGCATTCGAAACCGGCAGGAGTTCACTGCGCGTCGAGGCCGATGAAGATGTCTGAGCACGGGGCGACCCAGATCGTGCCTGCGGCGGATGATGTGCAGATCACGGCGTGCACCGACGGCCCGCTCCTCGTCCGGGGCGCGGTGGAGATCGTCGGGGAAGACGGCGAGGTCATCCACAACCCCCGCCGCACGGTGGCGCTGTGCCGGTGCGGCGCATCAGCGATCAAACCGTGGTGCGACGGCACCCACAAACTGACGCGATTCGAGACCGGTCCTCGCGCCGACGATTCCGCGGGCTGACGCGTCCTCGGATGCTCGATCAGGTGAGGCGGTTCAGCCCTCGCGGCGCCTGACGATCTCGCCGATCCAGATCGGGGCGAAGGGGGAGGTGCAACCGGGAGCGGTCGGATAGTCGGCCAGCACCTGCAGCCGCTCTCCGATCTGCAGTGCGCGGGCGCGCAGGTGCGGATGGTGGATGCCGATCTGCGCGAGCGTCTCGTTCATCGACCACTGCAGACGTGTCGGTGCATCCTTCATGTCGCGTTCGATGCGGTCGAGCAGATCGTCGAGGTCGAGTCCATCAGGGTTCTTCGCCACCCGCTCGCTGGTCAGCGACCACGCAGCCGCAGCGACCGTCGGATCCGGATCATCGAACCACCGCATCCGCATCTCCTCCGAGAGAGGAGACTTCTTGGCGATGTAGCTGACGAACCACTCGTTGACCTTCGGCGGTCGAGTCTCGCGCAGCATCGCGTCGAGCTCATCGGCGGTGAAATCCCGCGGCTTGCAGATCAGCAGCGCGAGGAGCCTCGGAGCAGTCTCACCCGTCGACCACAGCTCTTTCGCCAGGGGGTGATTCGTCTTGACCTGCTTTGCGAGCCCGCGCATCTTCGACAGGTTGATGCCGTGGTCGTCGCCGCGCTTCTCATTCGCCGCCCGCATCTTCGGGTCCTCGAGGGCGGCGAGCTCCGCCAGAACCTCGGGGACGGTCATCGTGTCGGCCATGCTTCCAGCGTACGACCCGCCGGCGTCGCCGAGCCGTCACTCCTCCCCGACGAGCTCGCCACGGATGCGGCGCAGGTCTTCCAGGAGCGAGCCGATGAGGATCCAATGACCGGATGCCGGGGGCTGCACCTGCAGCGGCGCGGTCAGCGCCGGGATGGCGGAGGTCTCAGAAGACGGCTCCGGCGCGACATCGGCGACCTGCACTGCGAGGCGCACATCGTGGCCGGCGCGGCGCAGCTGTTCAGCGATGGCGTGCACTGTCGGCTCATCGGCGAGGGAATCGTCGTAGTGGTCGAAGTACGCACGGGTCATGCCGATCACCTGAGTCACGATCGGAGACAACTTCTCCAGGAGTGCTCGCATCTCGCGAAGGTCACCGCGCTGAGACCTGCGCGGGTTGAGCGTCAGTGATTCCTCACCGGACGTGATGGATGCTTCGGCCGCCGCCTGCATCGGGCGCAGCAGCCGCGCCTCGAGCATCAGCTCCTGCAGCTGCGCCGGTGTCTGCGAGGTGAGCAGCGCCGCCGCCAGGCGGTCGAGGCTGGCAGCGATCTCGGCACCCAGCAGCCCCAGGTCGCGCCGCGCGGGCGCGGTGAGCACGGGCGGCACGATCAAGGCGTTGACGATGATTCCGATTGCGACGCCGATCAGCGTCTCGACGATGCGGTCAAGGGCGTACTGGGGGCTGGACGAACCGAGCGCGAGCACGAGCATCGCCGAGATCGCGACCTGGTTGCCCATGCCCGGTGTCGCACGGAACACCCACGCCACCAGCATCGCCACCACGATCGCGAGCAGGACCACCCAGCTCTGCGGACCCAGCAGAAGGCTGAGCCCTGTGGCGATCACGACGCCGACGATCACGCCGAGGCTGCGCTCGATCGCCTTGGCGAACGACTGGTTCACGCTCGGCAGCACCACCAGCAGGGCGGCGATCGCGGCGAACACCGGCAGGGGTCCTGGAACGAGCCAGCCCGCGATCAGCCAGGCGCCGATCGTCGCGACCGCCGACTTCACGACCTGCAGCAGGGGAGCGCGTTTCGCGCTGCGCACAGCCGATGTCATCCGCATGCACCCACGTTAGCCCCGGGCGATATCGGCCGACCCGTATGAGGTGACCCTAACTCTCTGATAAATTAGGGCAGGCTTACCAAAGCATCCGGCGCTCTTCGCGCCAGCCTCCATCTACCCGAAAGGGAAACCCGTGCGCATCTCTCGTCTCCTGGGCCTCGGCGCAGTCGCTGCCCTGACCGTCGGCCTCGCGGCCTGCTCCGCCCCCGCGGCCTCCGACGGTTCGGACTCCGACTCGCTGATCGGCACGAACCCGGCATCCGCCGACGCGTTCCCGGTCACCATCGAGCACGTATACGGCGAGACCACGATCAGCGAGAAGCCGGACCGCATCGCGACCGTCAACTGGGCCAACCACGAGGTTCCGCTCGCACTCGGCGTCGTGCCGGTCGGAATGAGCAAGGTCGCCTGGGGCGACGATGACGACAACGGCGTTCTGCCGTGGGTCGAGGACACGCTCGACGAGCTCGGGATCGACGTCTCTCTGATGGGCGACAAGGATGCCGAGAAGGCCGGCGAGGTGCCGGTGCTGTTCGACGAGGCCGACGGCATCGACTTCGAGGCCGTCGCGGACACCTCTCCTGACGTCATCCTCGCCTCGTACTCCGGTCTCACCCAGGAGGACTACGACACCCTCTCGAAGATCGCACCTGTCGTGGCCTTCCCCGAGGTTGCATGGGGCACATCAGTGCAGGACATGATCACCCTGAACTCCGAGGCGATCGGACTCGCCGACGAAGGAGAGGCCCTGATCGAGGAGCTCGACGCCCAGACGCAGGCTGCACTCGATGCGCACCCGGCGCTGAAGGAGTCGAAGCTTCTCTTCACGTACATCGACCCGACCGATCTCAGCCAGGTCGGCTACTACACGCGCATCGACACCCGCCCAGGGTTCCTCCTCGACCTCGGTCTGCCCGAGGCGCAGATCGTCGCGGACAACGCCGACAGCACCGACTTCTATCTGATGGTCAGTGCCGAGGAGGTCGAGAAGTTCGACGACGTCGACGTGTTCATCACCTACGGCGACGAGTCGATCATCCCCCTGCTCCAGGCGGACCCGCTGCTGAGCAAGATCCCGGCGGTCGCCGCCGGGAACATCGCAGTCCTGCCTGACGCGTCGCCGATGGCGAACTCCGCGAACCCGTCGCCGCTCTCGATCCCGTGGGGCATCGACGACTACTTCGCGATCCTCGAGGCCCCGCTGCTCGACGAGTGACTTCAGCCGCCACGACCTCGACGTCGGGCGCCGCGAACATGCGGCGTCCGGCGTCGGTTCGTGTGCTCTGGCTGCTGATCGGCGTCGGAGTGATCCTCGTCCTCGGCATCCTGTCGGTCTCGTTCGGCGTGCGCACGGTGTCGCTCGATGACATCCTCGCCGCGCTCAGCGGACACGATGACACCGTCGCCCAGGCGGCGATCATCAAGAGGATCCCACGGACGGTGCTCGCCATCCTCGTCGGCGCCGCGCTCGCACTCTCCGGCGCGGCCATGCAGGCTGTGACCCGCAACCCCATCGCCGACCCCGGCATCCTCGGGGTCACGAACGGGGCATCGCTCGCCGTCGTCTTCGGGATCGCGTTCTTCGGCATCTCGAGCGCGTACGGGTACATGCTGCTCGCCATCCTCGGCGCGGCGATCGCCGCCGTCTTCGTCTACACGGTCGGCTCCCTCGGCCGCGGCGGTGCGACACCGCTCAAACTCGCACTCGCCGGAGCCGCCACGTCGGCCGCCCTCGGCTCGCTGATCAGCGCGATCATGCTGCCCCGCGTCGACCTGCTGCAGACGTACCAGTCCTGGCAGGTCGGCGGTGTCGGAGGTGCGGAGTGGCCGCGCATCGCGGTCACCGCTCCCGTGCTCGCCATCGGCGCGCTCATCTGCTTCATGTGCGCGCGGGGCATGAACTCCCTCGCCCTCGGCGATGACATGGCGGCCGGTCTCGGTGAGCGCGTGTTCCGCACCCGCCTGGTCTCGGCGGCCGGCGCGGTGATCCTTGCGGGTGCGGCGACGGCGATCGCCGGTCCGATCGGCTTCGTCGGTCTCGTCATCCCGCACATGTGCCGGATGCTGATCGGCACTGACCACCGCTGGCTGCTGCCCTTCTCCGCACTCGGAGGAGCGGCACTGCTGCTCGCGAGCGACATCATCGGCCGCGTGATCGCGCCGTCTTCGGAGGAGATCCAGGTCGGCATCATCACCGCCGTCATCGGCGCCCCGTTCTTCATCTGGATCGTCCGCCGCCAGAAGGTGCGTGAACTGTGACGCTTCTGCAGACGAAGGGTCCGGCCGCGATCATGGCGGGCCGTCGCGCACGCCACCGTCGTCATGCCGTGGCCACGATCGTGCTCGGCGTGCTGCTGTTCGCGCTCGCCGCAGTCGCCCTGATGTTCGGCAACTCGTTCTACACGCCGGGTGAGATCATCCGCGTGATGCTGGGTGAGACCGTGCCAGGGGCATCCTTCACCGTCGGCGAGCTTCGGCTGCCGCGCACCGCGCTCGCGATCCTCGCCGGCTTCGCGTTCGGGATCGCCGGAGTCACGTTCCAGACGCTGCTGCGCAATCCGCTGGCCTCGCCCGACATCATCGGCATCACGGAGGGCGCGAGCGCCGCTGCCGTCGTCGGCATCGTCGCGCTCGGGTTGAGCGGGCCCGCCGTCTCGGCGATGGCACTCGGCGGAGCGCTGATCACCGCGATCGCGATCTACCTGCTCTCGAACAAGGGCGGTTTCTCCGGCATCCGTCTGATCCTGATCGGCATCGGAGTCGCGGCGATGCTGCAGAGCGTCGTGTCCTATGTGCTCTCGCGCGCGGCTGACTGGGACATCCAGATGGCGATGCGCTGGATCACCGGAAGCCTGAACAATGCCGCCTGGGACGACTTCATCCCCCTCGCGATCGCCAGTGTCGTCATCCTGCCGTTCCTGTTCAGCCAGGCGAAGGCGCTCGGGATGCTGCAGCTCGGCGACGACTCGGCCTCCGGCCTCGGTGTGCGCGTGACGGTGACGCGGCTGATGTTCATCATCGGCGCGGTCGCGCTGCTCGCGTTCGCGACAGCCGGCACCGGCCCGATCGCGTTCGTGGCGTTCATGGCCGGGCCCATCGCCGCCCGCATCACGGGTCCCGGTGCGAACCTGCTGCTGCCATCCGCCTTCGTCGGGGCTGTTCTCGTGCTCGGCGGCGACCTGATCGGTCAGTTCGCGTTCGATGCGCGCTACCCGGTCGGCGTCATCACCGGCGTACTCGGCGCCCCGTACCTGATCTACCTGCTCATCCGCACCAACCGCTCCGGAGGCTCTCTGTGACCGAGGCACACACACTGACAGCGGAGGCGGTGACCCTTTCCTACGGTGACCGCACCGTCATCGATGGGCTCGACCTCGTGGTCGCCCCGGGGAAGATCACGTCGATCGTCGGAGCGAACGGATGCGGCAAGTCGACGCTGCTTCGCTCTCTCGCCCGGTTGCTGTCACCTGCATCCGGGCAGATCGTCCTCGACGGCAAGTCGGTGCACTCCAGGCCCACCAAGGAGGTCGCCCGCGTGCTCGGCCTGCTGCCGCAGTCACCGATCGCTCCGGAGGGCATCGCCGTGGCCGACCTGGTCGGGAGGGGGCGGCATCCGCATCAGAAGGTGCTCGCCCGCTGGACCTCCCACGATTACGAGGTCGTAGCCGATGCGCTCGCCGCGACAGGGATCACGGATCTCGCCGACCGCAGCGTCGACGAGCTCTCCGGCGGGCAGCGTCAGCGCGTGTGGATCGCGATGGCGCTCGCGCAGGAGACCGACATCCTGCTTCTCGACGAGCCGACCACATTCCTCGATGTCGCCCATCAGGTCGAGGTGCTCGATCTGCTCACCGACCTCAGCGTCTCGCGCGGCACGACGATCGTCATGGTGCTGCACGACCTCAACCTCGCCGCCCGCTACTCCGACGAACTCGTCGCGATGCGCAGCGGAAAGGTGCACGCCCTCGGTGCACCGGACGACATCCTCACTCACACGCTGGTCGAAGAGGTCTTCGGCATGGCGAACCAGATCACCACCGACCCGGTTTCCGGGAAGCCGATGGTGACACCGATCGGAAGGCATCATGTCCGCTGACACCACCACCCGCGTCCGTCCCGCGTACGTCCTTGCCCGCGCCGAGGTGCGCGCAGTCGACCGCGTGTCGCCGAACTTCGTGCGCGTCACATTCGGTGGCATCGACTTCGAAGAGTTCGGCACCCCAGGAGATGTGTATGACGCACGCATCAAACTGGTCTTCCCGCCGGCATCCGGCATCCTCCCCGATCTCGACCGTGACAACGACGACTGGTGGGGCGCCTATCTCGCCGTTCCCGAGGAGGAACGCGGATCGATGCGCACCTACTCGGTGCGCGAGCTCCGAGTGCTCCCGGCCGCTGAGCCAGTCGAAGCGTCCGCGACCGAAGTCGTCGTGGACTTCGTGCTCCATCTCGCACCCGGTCTCACCGGACCCGCCTCCCTGTGGGCGAGCGCGGCGACCGTGGGTGACGAACTCTGGATGGTCGGGCCGCGCCGCGGCCGAGAGGACCGCAGTGGCATCGAGTACGCGCCCGGTTCTGCCTCTTCTGTGATGTTGGTCGGCGATGAGACCGCAGCGCCGGCGATCGCCCGCATCCTGGAAGATGCTCCGCGTGACCTGCGCGGTCTCGCTTTCATCGAGGTTCCGACGGTTGAAGACATCCTGCCGATCGACGCTCCGGAAGGCGTCGAGGTGCACTGGCTGCCGCGCGGCGATGCCGCACACGGGCTGCGCCTCATCCCCACGGTGCTCGACTGCCTCGGCGACACGGGCCACACTGAGATCGTCGTGCAGGATGCCGACGGTGAGGAGATGGTCTGGGAGACTCCGGACTACTCGGGCAGTGGCGAGGAGGTCGCCTCTTCGACGGACGGAGCCGACCGGTACTTCTGGATCGCGGGCGAGAGCGGTGTCGTCACGACGTTGCGCCGGCACCTGGTGAAGGACCTCGGCATCGACCGCGCGCAGGTCGCCTTCATGGGCTACTGGCGACGCGGCGTCGCCATGCGCGGCTGATACTCGCGCCCCACGCGTCCCGATCTGCGGACATTGTCCCGATTAGCTGAGGTATTCGGCGCAAACGTCAGCTAGTCGGGACGGCGTCCGCGAATCGGGACACCGTTGGAGGCATGAGGCGACGAGCCCTGTCCCACTCGCATGGTTCGATGGAGGCATGAACCAGGAGCGGCGGATGCAACAGGAATCCCGTGCCATCTGGGCCACCGTCATCTGCTTCCTGGCAGGCACCGGCATCGGTACGGCGGTGCTGTGGGGGAATCCGCGGCCGATCGCCGGTGACGGCTCTGTCGGGATCCCGGCGGCGATGGTCGCAGGTGTGACCGCCGCCGCATCCTTCGTCATCAGCACCTTTCTGCACCGCCGCGGCGAGCACGCGGCGATGCCGCACTGGCAGCGGATCATCTCCGCATCGTCGGCGGTGGCGCTGACCATCGCGTTCGCGGGAGTGACCGCACTGGGCGTGCTGCTGGCGAGCGAAGTGCTCGGCGTCGGACTGCAAGGGGTAGAGCTGCCGGCACTGGGCGGCGGTATCGTCACCGGGGTCGCGAGTGCGGTCTCTGGCAGGCTCGCGTTCGGCGCCGGCATCGGTCTGCGCACGGCGGATCTCGCGACCCTTCTGTTCGCCTATCTCGTGATCGGCACACTGTTCGCGATGCTCACGGCCGCAGACCCGCAGTGGTGGGAGACGAACTTCTCACAACTCGGCATCGGAAGCGGGGCATGGGCGTTCAACGGCACGCTCGTCGTCGCGGGCATCCTCACCGGCACGGTCGGCACGTACATCGGTCGTGATCTGCACCGAATCCTCGGTGATGATGCGCTGGGCCGGATCGCGTGGGTGGTCGTGCTCTGGGTGGCGACCGGCGCAGCGCTCGCTGGAGTGGGGCTGTTCCCGCAGGAGAACATCGTCGTGGTGCACAACGTCGCCGCGGTCTCGACTCTCGTGCTGTTCGTCGCGGCTGGAGTGCTCACGACGACGGTGATGCCCGGGCCGCCGCAACCTCTGTTGATGACGACGGTGGGCGTCGCGCTGCTGCTCATCATCGCCTTCGTACTCGCCGATGTCTTCGACCTCTACTCGCTCACGGTGCTCGAGGCGATCGTGATCGGTCTCGGACTGCTCTGGCTCACGACCCTGGTGCGCGTGCTCGCGGTGCTGACACCGGAGACCGCCCGTCCGTCCGCGCGCGGCTCACTGCTGCGCGGCTGAGCGCGCGGGGCCGAGACCGCTTGATCGCGCGATCGTGCCAGGGCCTGGCCCTCGGCATCCGTCCCTGAGAGGATCGAGGTACGACCACTGCACTGATCTGCAGGGAAGGGACGACGATGTCCGACCAGATATTCATCTTCATCGCGCTGGGACTGTACTTCGCAGCCATGCTCGTCATCGGCTATCTGGCGTTCCGCCGGACGACCGACCACGAGGACTACATGCTCGGCGGCCGCGATCTTCCGGCCTGGGTGGCGGCGCTCAGCGCCGGAGCATCAGATATGTCCGGGTGGTTGGTGATGGGGCTGCCCGGCGCGATCTACCTCTCAGGACTCATCGAAGCATGGATCGCCGTCGGCCTCACGATCGGGGCGTACCTGAACTGGCTTCTCGTCGCGCCGCGCCTGCGCGCGTACACGCAGGTGTCGCGCAACTCGATCACGGTGCCGAGCTTCTTCGAGAACAGACTGCGCGACTCGTCCCGTCTGCTGCGCACCCTCGCCGGCGTCGTGATCCTGGTCTTCTTCACGCTGTACATCTCCAGCGGTATGGTCGCCGGTGGCTTCTTCTTCGAGACCTCCTTCAACTCCGACTATCTGCTCGGCGTCGCTCTGGTCGGAGGCGTGACCCTGCTCTATACCCTCTTCGGCGGATTCCTCGGCGCATCGTTCACCGATGTCGTGCAGGGTCTGATGATGGTGATCGCGCTGGTGGTCATTCCGGTCGCAGCCGTCATCGCCGTCGGCGGCTTCGGCGAGGTCGGTGCGTACGTCGACGAGCTCGCTCCGAACCACCTGTCGCTTATCGGCGGAACGGCACTCACCGGTGGCGCGATCCTCGCGATAGTCTCATCGCTCGCCTGGGGTTTGGGTTACTTCGGTCAGCCGCACATCATCGTGCGGTTCATGGCACTGCGCAACCCGGGCGAGGCGAAGTCCGCCCGCCGAATCGGCATGACCTGGATGATCATCTCCCTGGTCGGTGCGGTGTTCTCCGGATTCGTCGGAGTGGCGTACATGGCGGCCAATGGCATCGACCTCGCCAATCCCGAGACCGTCGTGCTGGTGATGGCTCAGACACTGCTGCATCCGTTCGTCGCCGGTCTCGTCCTCGCAGCGGTGCTGGCGGCGATCATGAGCACGATATCGAGCCAGTTGATCGTCGCATCGTCGGCGCTCGTCGAAGACCTCTTCCGGGTCGTGAAGAAGGAGCCGTCGCCCAAGCTGCTCGTGCTTCTCGGACGACTGACGGTGCTCGGCGTCGGGATCATCGCCGCGCTGCTGGCGCTCGTCCCGAACGACACGATCCTCGGACTCGTGTCGTTCGCATGGGCGGGGTTCGGTGCGGCGTTCGGCCCGTTGATCCTGCTCAGCCTGTTCTGGCGCAAGCTCACCAACTGGGGTGCGCTGGCCGGTATGTTCGTCGGCGCCGCCGGCGTCTTCGTCTGGAAGGCCGTATGGCCGCAGATGTACGAATTGCTCCCTGCCTTCATCTGCGCGATGCTCGTGGCGGTCGTCGTGAGCCTGCTCACCCACCGCGACGGATCCGAGCGGCAGAACGAGATCCTGCAGGAGTTCACCGATACGGGAACGCTGCTGACGGTGAACGGTGTCGGGCGCGGAGCGCGCACCGACCGCATGACCCCGTGAGGTGACCAGCGCAAGAGCGGGGACGGATGCCGTGGCACCCGTCCCCGCTCTTGTCTGCGTCCCTACTTGCCCAGGAACTCCTTCAGTGCGGCGTTGACCTCGTCGGCGTGCGTCCAGAGCAGGCCGTGCGGGGCACCTTCGATCTCGACGTACTGCGCGTCAGGCACCGCCTGGTGGAAGCGGCGGGCAGTGGCGTCGATCGGGAGGATGTTGTCCGCAGTGCCGTGCAGGATCAGCGTCGGCTTGCCGCTCGCGCGAACTGCGTCGACGTCGCCGCGGAAGTCCTCGATCCACGAAGACACCACCGCGTATGCCGCGACGGGAGCGCTGGAGATCGCGACGTTCCAGCTGCCGGTGACGGCCTCGGGACTGATGCGGCTGCCGAGGTTCTCGTCCAGGTTGTAGAAGTTCTTGTAGAAGTCGGTGAACCACGCGAAACGGTCGCCCTTGGCGGCTGCCTCGATGCCGTCGAACACCTCTTGCGGCACACCATCGGGGTTGTCGTCGCGGGCGACGAGGAACGGCTCGAGCGACGCAAGGAACGCGAGCTTCGCGACGCGCTCGTGGCCGTAGCGGGACACGTAGCGCGCGAGCTCACCCGTGCCCATCGAGAACCCGACGAGGATGACATCGCTCAGGTCGAGCGTCTCGAGCACGGTGTTCAGGTCGGCGGCGAATGTGTCGTAGTCGTACCCGGTCGCGACCTTGGACGACTGGCCGAAACCGCGACGGTCGTATGTGATGACGCGGTAGCCGTTCGCCAGCAGCTCGCGCGTCTGGCGTTCCCAGCTGTGTCCGTCGAGCGGGTAGCCGTGGATCAGGACGACCGGCTGGCCGGCGCCCTGGTCTTCGTAGTAGAGCTCGACAGGAGCGGAGTTCTCGGTGCCGACGTTGATGTACCCCATGGTTCTGCCTTTCTAAGGAGAGTGGAGAACGGTCGTTCTCCCCGGTTGATCACAAATGTAGAGAACGATCGTTCTCTTGTCAAGTACCATGGGCTTATGTATTCGGAGAATTCACGAGAGCGCATCCTCGACGCGGCCGAAGAGCTCTACTACGCCAAGGGGTACGCGGCCGTCGGCATGGACGAGCTTCGTGCGGCGGCCGGTGTGTCGCTGAAGCGGGTCTACGCACTGTTCCCTTCGAAGAACGACATCATCAAGGCGGTTCTCGGACGCAAGCACGACGAGTGGGAGAGCATGCTCACCGGCGCGGTGACGGCCGCAGGTGACGACCCCAGAACGAGACTGCTCGCCGTCTACGACTTCCTTCAGAGCTGGTTCAGCACCGACGACTTCCGCGGTTGCGCATTCATCAATGCGTTCGGTGAACTCGGCGGCACCGTGCCAGAGGTCGCCCAGATCGTGCGCGAGCACAAGGAGTCCTTCCAGGGGTACATGGCGCAGCTCGTCGCCGAGACCGGAGCACCTGCTGTCCTTGCGGCGCAGTTGTCGATTCTCGCCGAGGGTGCTCAGAGCACGGCGGCGATCTCCGCCGATCCTCTCGTCGCGGCGCAGGCACGCGGGGCGGCGGAGGTGCTCATCGCCGCGACCGTCTGAGGTCGGCGCCCGTCGGAAATAGGGCATCTGCCCGATGTGAGCGGGGTGACTTAGAGCGAAGTGTTGACTCAGCGCATCAGGTCGAAGCGCAGCAGAGGAGTCAGCAGCATGTTCGAGCACCCGGCCATCACATATGACGCCATCGTCGCCGAGCGGCAGCGAGTGGATCGCGCCAATGAGCTGCGGCGCATCATCGCCGAGAATCCGTCGAGGGTGGTGACGCGCGAGCGTCCCCTCGTTTCCTGGATGCGCAAGCGGTTCGGGGCTCGACGAGCGGATGCTGCGGCATCGAGCACGCCCGCCGACAGCCGACGCGTCATCGGCGAGACCGCAGGCTCGACGTCCTCACCGTCGAGCTCCACCCGCACCGAACACCCAGCACAGCCGGCGCACGCGCGATGAAAATGCTCGCGGTGAGCTCACGTGCGACCGCGATCGCCGCCCCTGATGTCCGTCGCGCGTGGCACCATGATGTGGTGACGGTTCCCACGGACAGCACGGCGATGGTGGGTCGCGACGCCGACCTCGACGAGTTGCGGCGAGCCTTCGAGCGGGCATCAGGCGGCGAACCCTCTGCGGTACTCATCGAGGGTGAGGCCGGCATCGGCAAGACGCGTCTGCTGCGGGAGTTCTTAGGCGATGTGGCAGCCAGTGCCGACATCCACGTCGGCCGCTGCCTCGACCTCGGAACCGCTCGCTCCGCATACGGCCCGCTCATCAGCATCCTTCGCTCGATCGTCGGACGGACAGGCGTGGCCGAAGCGCGGACCGCGGTCGGCGTCGGTGCGGAGGCGCTGCGTATGCTCGTCCCCGAACTCGGCGACGGCGCGACGCAGCGAGAGCTCACGAGCCCAGACGCGCTGCGCGGCGCGGTCATCACCCTGATCGAGGCCGCGGCCGAGCGTGCACCGCAGGTCATCGTGATCGAAGACGTGCACTGGACCGACGACTCCACCTTGGGCATGCTCTCGTTCCTGCTGCGCACCCTGCAGTCCGGTCGCGTGCTCGTGGTCATCACCTGCCGCAGCGATGACGTGCGGCGCGGCGACGCCGTGAGCCGATTCATCGCCGAGACGACGCGCGCGCGCCTCATAGAGCGCCTCCCCCTGCATCGCCTGGATGCGAACGCCACGCGGCAACTGGTCCGACAGATCGCCGGCGACGCGCTCACCGAGCCCGCCCTGGAGCGACTGATGGAACGGGTGGAGGGCGTGCCGTTCTTCATCGAAGAGGTCGCATGCTGCGCGGCGGGGCCGCTTCCAGACTCGCTGCGCGACATGCTGCTCGTGCGGTTCGATCAGCTCGACGACGATGCGCGGCACGTCGTCCGTGTCGCGTCAGGCGCCGAGGGGATGCTGTCGCACACACTGCTCGCGGAACTCGCCCGACTGCCGGACGACCGCTTCGACGATGCCATCCGAGCGGCAGTGCAGGGCGGCATGCTCTCGGTCGATGAGGATCAGTACGCCTTCCGGCACGCTCTGCTGCGCGAGGCGGTGCATGACGATCTGCTGCCGGGGGAGCGCGCGCGACTTCATCGCGCATACGCCGAGGTGCTCGAAGCGCGTGCGGCGCTGCTCGACCGCTGCGATCGGTCGTCGCTCGCGCACCATTGGAGACTCGCTCAGGTACCGGATCGCGCACTGATCGCCTCGATCGCTGCGATGCAGGAGGCCAAGTCGCGGTTCGCATTCGCGAGCGCGGCGCGCTTCGGAGAACTCGCCCTTGAGCTGTGGGAACAGGTGCCGGATGCTGAGACGGTCGTCGGCTCATCTCACGTGCACCTGATGCGGCAGATCGGCTCGATCCTGCGCAATGCGGGGGAAGCGGAGCGCGCGCTGTCCGTGGCTGAGCGTGCACTCGAGCTCGTGGATGCCGGAGCCGACATCGACCCGGCCGAGCACGCCCGACTGCTGCGCGACAAGGCGCAGTACCGCAGCAATCTCGGACTGCCGGGCTCGAAAGAGCTCTACGTGCAGGCCCTGGAGATCGTCGACGCGGCGGTCGATGATCTCCGTCTGCATGCGACTCTTCTCAACCAGATCGCCGGCAAGCACATGCTCGCGTCGATGCCGCGCGAGGCGATCATCACAGCGACGCGGGCGCTCGAGATCGCGCAGCAGGCCGATGATCCGTATGAGATCTCGGTGGCGCACAATCTCCGCGGCACGTGCTGGGCGTACCTGGGCCGGCTGGATCAGGCCTTCGCGGACTATCGCGAGGCAGAGCGGTTCGCATCGTTGAGCAACGGCGGCGCTGAACTGCGCTACCAGGTCAACTACTCGGACATCCTCGGGCTGCTCGGACGTCACCACGAGGCTTTCGAGGTGGCTGAAGCCGGGGTGGCGAAGGCGAGGGAGTTGGGCGTCGAACGCGCATCGGGCACGCTCATGGTGCAGAACATGGTCGAGCCGCTGCTCACGCTCGGCGACCTCGAAGGCGCGAAGGCACGATTGTCCGCGGTGCCGATCGGTAAGCCTCAGGTGCTCAACGATCAGTACGTCGTGCTCACCCGGATCCGCGTCCTCGCGTGGCACGGCGAGGTCGATGAGGCCGAGCGCCTGCGCGAGGAGTGGATGCCGTCGCTGCACCGCACCGGCGAACTCGAGCGGCAGGCCTGGTACCGGATCATCGAGAACGAGGTGGCACTCGCTGTCGCTCGCGGGCGATGGTCTGATGCTCTGGGCGCCGTCGTCGCCATGACCGAAGACCACGGTTTCGTGCTGCTGCACGCGTATCGGCTGCTGCTCGAGTCGGGCTGGCTCGTCGCCGAGGTGCGCGCCTCCGGTCAGAGCACCGATGCGGCCGTGGCTGCAATCCGCCGGTTGTGGGCCGAACTGCCGGATGAAGTGCGCGCCGACGATTGGGCGACGATGCTCGACGCGATGCTCACCCCCTCGCACGAGGCGCTGCGCGCGGCGGTCGACGCCTCCGAGAAGCATGACGTCCCCGCGATCATGCGCGGGGTCACCCGTCTGGAACTGGCGCGGTTGCTCGTCGCGTCCGGCGAGCGGGGAGAAGCTCACGCCGTGCTGGCGGATGCCGCGGAGGTGGCTGCGACGATCGGACACGCTCGGCTTCAGGCGAGCATCACCGAGTTCGGTCGGGCGAGCGGCATCAGTGCAGACGGGCAGACGGGCGATGACCTCGAGCTCACCACTCGAGAGCGTCAGGTGCTGGAACTCGTGGCAGAGGGGCTCAGCAACAAGCAGATCGGTGAGCGGCTGTTCATCAGCGCGAAGACGGCGAGCGTGCATGTCTCGGCGATCCTGCGCAAGCTCGGCGTCGCGACACGAACCGAAGCGGCGCTGGTGATAGCGAGGCGCTGAACGACGTAACAGATCACGAAGATCGGAGATATAGGTTAGGCTCTCCTAACGTGAGCTCCGACCACCACGTCACGTCTGAAGGCGTCCTCCGCGGCGACAACCTCGCCCTCGGCTACCGCAAGGACCGTGTCGTGCACGATGTCTCCCTCCAGCTTCGTCCCGGTGCGGTCACTGCCCTGATCGGTCCGAACGGCAGCGGCAAGTCGACCGTGCTGCGCTCCCTCGCTCGGCTTCATCCGGTCGATTCCGGAACCGTCCACGTCGGCGCCACTGAGCTCCGAGCACTCTCCGCGCGCGAGTTCGCTCGCACTGTCGCGATGCTCTCGCAGTCGCGGCCGCATCCGTCCGGTCTCGAGATCCGAGACGTCGTCGCTTTCGGTCGGCATCCGCACCGTGGGCGGTTCTCCGGTGTGAGTGATGCCGATCGTGCGGCCATCGACGGCGCACTGGCGCTCACGGGCCTCGCGGAGATGTCCCACCGCGCTGTGGATGAACTCTCCGGTGGCGAACTGCAGCGCGTGTGGCTGGCGACGTGTCTCGCTCAGGACACCGGCATCCTGCTCCTGGATGAGCCGACCAACCACCTCGACCTGCGATACCAGATCGAGACCCTCGATCTGGTCCGCGATCTCGCCGATCGTGGCACTGCCCTCGGGGTCGTCCTCCATGACCTCGGCCATGCCGCATCCGTCGCCGACGAGGTGATCCTGCTGCACCAGGGTCGTGTCCGCGCCAGTGGCCTCCCCGCCGACGTACTCACCTCAGAGAACCTCTCCGAGGTCTACGGACTGCACATCGACACCGTCGTCGACGATGAGACAGGCCATGTCCGCGTGCTCCCGCGTGGACGGCACCAACAGCGGCGACTCGTCGGCGCATCGATGTCCTGAACGCAGGACGAGTGAACAGAGGAAGCATGAAGAAGACCCCGATCAGCGCGCTCGCGAGCGCCGGCATCCTGGCCCTGGTTCTCGCGGGGTGCGGCACCACTGAAGTCGCCCCGCAGGACAGCTCCGCCCCCGAATCAGTCGCGAGCGAGGATTGTGCCGCGGATGAGACTGCCACCTCGACCGATCCGGTCACCCTGACCGACGACTTCGGCCGCACCGTGGAGCTCGACAAGCCGGCGGAACGCGTCGCCGTGCTCGAGTGGCAGCAGATCGAGGACACCCTGACGCTGTGCGTGACACCCGTCGCCGTGGCCGATGTCGAGGGCTACACGACCTGGGACACCGCAGAGGCGCTGCCGGAAGGCGTGGTCGATGTCGGCACGAGGCAGGAGCCGAACCTGGACGCGCTGTTCGCCACGAACCCCGACCTGGTGATCGTGGAGGCAACCGGCCCTGATGACGAGATCATCTCCCAGCTCGAGGCCTACGACGTGCCTGTGATCGCCACCATCGGCGCTGACGCCGCGGATCCGATCGCGAAGATGCTCGCCACCTTCGACCTGATCGCCGAGGCCACCGGTCGTGAGGAGCGCGCCGAACTCGTCACCGCCGAGTTCGACGCTCACCTCGCGGACGCCAAGGGCACGCTGGCGGACGCCGATCTTCCCACCACGGACTTCGTGTTCTTCGACGGCTGGATCGACGGCGGCAACGTGGCGCTGCGCCCATTCGGGCAGGGGTCGCTGATCGGCGAGCTGGGCGAGGAGCTCGGTCTCACGAACGCATGGACGGGTGAGGTCGACGCGGCGTACGGCCTCGGACAGACCGACATCGAGGGCATGCTGGCTGTAGGAGACGCGACTCTGCTGCACACCGGCACCGTGGGCGACGACTCTGACGAGTTCCTCGCGGCGCTCGACGGCAACAGCATCTGGAAGACCGTCCCCGCCGTCGCGGAAGAGCGGATCTACAGCTTCCCGGCGGGCATCTGGACGTTCGGCGGTCCGCGCTCGGCGCAGCAGATCATCGATGCGTACGTCTCGGCACTGAACCAGTGACGCTCACCGAGACGCGCGGCACTCCGACGGGGGCGTCGGTCGCTTCCGTTCCGCGTGCCGCGCGCCTCGGCGCAGTGGGGGCACTCGTCGCCCTCGCGGTGCTGCTCGTGCTCGCGTCGCTGTGGCACCTCACGCAGGGCACCAGCGGCGCGATCTTCGCCGATGAGGCGGTGCTGTGGGGGTCGAGGATTCCTCGCCTCGCCGCCGGCGTCACGGTGGGCATCGCTCTCGGTGTCGCCGGCACGCTGCTGCAGTCGCTGTCACGCAACGCGCTCGCCTCGCCGGACACGCTCGGCGTGACCGCCGGCTCCTATCTGGCCGTCACCGTGATCGCGGCGTTCGGCATCGCGTTGCCGATCTGGGCATCGGGAACGGTGGCCTTCATCGGCGGTCTGGTCGGTGCCGTGATCGTGCTGGGCCTCGCCGGCGGCGCGGCGTCGTCGACCACACGGCTCGTGCTCGCGGGTTCGGCACTGGCGATGGCCTTCCAGGCGGGTTCGTCCACGCTGCTCATCCTCTTCGCAGAAGAGACCAAGGGGCTGCTGGCGTGGGGCAACGGGTCGCTGACGCAGCTGAATCTGAACGCCTTCCTGCAGGCGGCCCCGGTCGTCGTGCTCGTCCTGGCGGCATCGCTGCTGCTCGCCCGGCGGTTCGATGTGCTCGCACTCGGCGATGACACCGCCTCGTCCCTCGGCATCCCGATCCGCTCGACACGGGCGATCGGCATCCTGTTCGCCGTCGCGCTGACCGCCGTCTCCGTGACGCTCGCCGGCCCGCTCGGCTTCGTCGGTCTGTGCGCCCCCGTGCTCGCACGACTGCTCACCCGCGTCGTTCCTGGCCTCAGCCGACACGTCTTCCTCCTGCCGGCATCCGGTCTTCTCGGCGCTCTCGTCGTGATCGTCTCGGATGCCGTCCTGCGCGCGATCCTCGGGGCGGAGCAGGCGATCAGCATCCCGACTGGTGTCGCCACCACGCTGCTGGGCGCACTCGTCCTCGTGCTGATGGCGCGTCGCCTCCGCGACGCCGGCCCCACACGTGAGCCGCCGAAGGTGCGCTTCGGCGTGCGCAGTGCTGCTCGATTCCGGGTCGTGATCGTGATCGCGGGGTCGGGCGTGCTCGCCGTCAGCCTGGTCGGGCTGCTGCTCGGGCACACCGCGCTGCTCACAGGGGACGTGATGCTGTGGCTGCAGGGTCAGGCTCCGCCGCAGATCGCCTTCGCTCTCTCCGAGCGCGCCCCGCGAGTCGCCGCCGCCCTGTGCGCAGGCGCAGCGCTCGCGCTCGCAGGAACACTGATCCAGGCGGTCAGCCGCAATCCGCTCGCCGATCCGGGCATCCTCGGAGTGACCGGCGGCGCCGGCCTCGGCGCCGTGATCGTCGTGACCAGCGCGGTCGCCTCCACCGCGGGAATGATCGCGGCGGCGGTCGTCGGTGCGCTGCTCGCATTCGCGCTCGTGTATCTGCTCGCCTGGCGCGGCGGCCTGAACGCCGACCGCTTCATCCTCATCGGCATCGGAATCTCGTACGGAGCCTCGGCGCTGACGACGTTCCTGCTGCTGCGCGCCAACCCGTGGGACACCCCGAAGATCTACACCTGGCTCTCCGGCACGACATACGGGCGCATCTGGGAACAGGTCATCCCGGTCGCCATCGTTCTGGTCATCGCGCTGCCACTGGCGTTCGCCGTGCGCCGTGAGGCCGACGTGCTCGCCCTGGACGAGGACACCCCTCGACTGATCGGCATCGGCGTGGAGCGCACGCGCATGATCATGCTCGTCGCCGCGGCGGTGCTCGCGGCACTCAGCGTGACAGCGGTCGGAGTGATCGGCTTCGTCGGACTCGTCGCTCCGCACGCGGCACGCGCGCTGGTCGGGGCTCGACACAGCCGTGTGATCCCGGTCGCGGTGATGCTGGGGGCGCTGCTGGTGGGGATGGCTGACACGATCGGTCGTACCATCATCGCCCCCGAGCAGCTGCCCGCGGGGCTCGTCGTCGCTCTGCTGGGTGCGCCGTACTTCGTCTGGCTGCTCTGGCGCTCGCGCGACACCTGAGTCAGAGCACCAGCCGGTAGCCCATCCCTGATTCGGTCAACAGGTGCTCCGGGGCTGCAGGGGATGCCTCGAGCTTCTTGCGCAGCTGTGACATGTACAGGCGCAGGTAGCCCGAGTCCGAGACCTGTTCGCTGCCCCAGATCCCCTTCAGCAGATCCTGGCGGGTGACGAGGGCGCCGGGGTTGCGGGCGAGGTGCTCGAGCATCCGCCACTCGGTCGGCGTCAGGTGCACCCGAATGTCTGAGCGGGTCACCGCCTTCGCTGCCAGATCGATCACGACGTCGCCGAAGCGCACGGTCGAATCCCCGGCCGTCGGTGTCGCGCGGCGGGACAGGGCGCGCAGCCGAGCGAGCAGCTCGTCGACCTGGAACGGCTTCGTGACGAAATCATCAGCGCCGGCGTCGAGTGCCTCGACCTTGTCTGCGGAGCCGGTGCGGCCGGAGACGACGATGATGGGTGCGCTCGTCCAGCCGCGGAGGGCGTGGATCACCTCGATACCGTCGAGTCGCGGCATCCCGAGGTCGAGCAGGATGATGTCCGGGTGCGTCTGCGCGGCTGCGGCGATCGCTGCGGCGCCGTCCGCTGCGGCCACGACCTCGTAACCGTGCGCGGCGAGGGTGATGCGCAGGGCTCGTACCATCTGCGGGTCGTCGTCGGCGATGAGGAGCTTCACTCCGCCTCCTCGATGTCTGACGATCCCGCGGCCAGGGGCAGGGAGATGACCATGGTGAGGCCGCCACCGGGGGTGTCCTCCGGTGTCAGGCTACCGCCCATCCCTTCCGTGAACCCCTTCGAGAGGGCGAGGCCGAGCCCAAGGCCGGTGGTGTTGTCGGTGTCCCCGTACCGCTGGAAGGGCTGGAAGATGCTGCTCTGGCGTTCGGGAGGAAGTCCGGCTCCCCGGTCGATGATGCGCACCTCGGCCCTGTGTCCTAATCGACTCGTCGACACGATCACGCGCTGGTCCGCCGGCGAATGGCGGAACGCGTTGGTCAGCAGGTTGACGAGCACGCGTTGCAGCAGCACTGGATCGGCCTGCAGCGGGGGCAGCGCAGGGTCGAGTGCGAGTTCGACGGCAGAGGGGCCGAGCGAGAGTTCGTCGAGGGCGGCGAGTATGCCGGCGGACGCGTCCACCCGCGTCGAGGACACGGCCAGCACACCGGCTTCGACCCTGCTCACGTCCAGAAGATCGGTGACGAGCGTCGACAGGGCAGCCAGGCTCTCGTCTGCTGTGGCGAGCAGCTCATCGCGATCGGATGCCGAGAGGCGATGGGTTCCTCGGAGGCCGCCGATCGCGGCTACGGCGGCGGCCAGCGGGCGGCGGAGGTCGTGACTGAGGGCGGACAGCAGGGCGCTGCGCACCTGATCCGTCTCGGCGAGTGCCTCGGCCTCTCGGGCTGTCGCGCTGAGATCGGTGTGCTCGATCGCAGCCGACAGCTGCGCGACGATCACATCCAGCAGTCTGCGCGACGGGGTGTCGAGGGGGCCGCCGTGCAGCTCGAGGAAAGCTCTGGGCTCGCCGTCCGCCCCGCGGCCGACAGGGATCGTGGTCGCGCGGCCGTCGCGCAACGGTTCGCCGTCTCTCGCGATGATCTCGCCGTCGGGCGCGACCAGGCGCACGCCGCTCAGAGCGAAGGCCTCTCTGGTGCGTGTGACGAGGGCGAGTGCAGCGCTGTCACCGCGCAGCACGTTGCCGGCGATGGACGCGAGCAGCTCGGCCTCGGCAGTCGCGCGTTGAGCGGAGCGTGCGCGGCGAGCGGCCTGGTCGACGATCAGGCTCACCAGGATCGCGATGATGACGTAGAGGGCGAGGGCGATCGCGTGGAGCGGATGCGCGACGGTCACGGTGTACAGCGGCGCGACGAAGAGGAAGTCCAGCGTGACTCCGGAGAGCACAGCGGCGAAGAGCGCGGGGCGCAGCCCGCCGATCAACGCGACCACGACCACGAGCAGCTGATACGACAGCACGTCCGAGGTGATCGACTCGGGGCTGCGCAGCGTGAACAGCAGCCACGACAGCAGCGGACCGCCGACGAGTGCCACGACGAAGCCGAGCACCTGACGACGCCATCCGAGCGCTCCACCGGTCATCCGCGGCAGAGCGGCGCGACCGCCGGCATGGGCGTGTGTGACGATGTGCACATCGATGTCGCCTGAGCGCCTGATGACCTCGGCGCCGATTCCAGGACCGGTGAGCATCGCGGCCAGACGTCCTCGGCGGCTCACGCCGATCACGAGCTGCGTGGCGTCGACGGATTGCGCGAATTCGACCAGGGTCTCAGGCACGTCATCACCGACGACCTGGTGGTAGCTGCCGCCGAGCGACTCCACCAGAGCGCGCTGAGCGGTCAGTGCGCCAGGGGCCTCTGTGCGCAGGCCGTCCTGCGTCGAGACGTGCACTCCGAGCAGTTCGCCTCCCGCAGAGCGTGCCGCGATCCGCGCACCGCGTCGCAGCAGCGTCTCGCCCTCCGCCCCGCCGGTGAGGGCGACGACGACGCGTTCCCTGGCCTGCCAGGCCCCCTCGATGCCCTGCTCCGCCCGATAGCTGCGCAAAGCGCTGTCGACCTCGTCGGCGAGCCAGAGCAGCGCGAGTTCCCGGAGTGCCGTGAGGTTGCCGAGCCGGAAGTAGTTCGACAGGGCGGCGTCGACGCGCTCGGCGGGGTAGACGAGACCCGCGGCCAGACGGTCGCGCAGCGACTGAGGGGCGAGGTCGATGACCTCGATCTCGTCTGCCGCGCGCACCACGGCATCCGGAATGGTCTCCTGCTGGGCGACGCCGGTGATCTTCTCGACGACGGCGTTGAGCGATTCGACGTGCTGCACGTTCACGGTCGTGATGACATCGATGCCGGCGTCGAGGAGGACCTGGACGTCCTCCCAGCGCTTGTGATGCTCTGAACCGGGGATGTTGGTGTGGGCGAGTTCGTCGACGAGAGCGATCTCCGGTGCGCGGACCAGCACGGCCTCGAGGTCGAGCTCGGTGAGCGCGACTCCCCGGTGCCGGTCGACGCGCCGCGCCACCTCGGGCAGTCCGACCGTCTGGGCCAGGGTGGCCGCTCGTTCGTGGGTCTCGACGATCGCGATGACGACGTCGCGCCCCTCATCCTGAAGTCGACGTCCCTCGGCGAGCATCTCGAAGGTCTTGCCGACGCCAGGGGCGGCGCCGAGGAGTACGCGCAGCCGACCGCGCCGCGGCATCCGCTCAGCGTGCATCAGCCCTCCCGGTCATCGAGTGCGAGATTGAGCTCCACGACGTTGACGCGCTCTTCGCCGAGGAAACCCAGGTCCCGCCCTTGAATCCTAGACTCCACGGTGCGCTGCACCTCCGCCTCCGACAGCCCGCGTGCTTCTGCGACGCGCGGCACCTGGAGCAGGGCGTAGGCGACGCTGATGTGCGGGTCGAGACCGGAAGCGGATGCTGTCACCGCGTCGGCCGGAATCATGGACGTATCCACTCCTTCCCGCTCCGCGATCTGGGCCTTTCGATCCTCGATCGAAGCGACCAGCTCGGGGTTCTGCGGACCGAGGTTGCTGCCGCCGGAACGGGTGCCGTCGTAACCATCGCCCGCCGCCGACGGGCGCGACTGGAAGTACTCCGGCAGCGCTTCGCCGTCGCCATCGGTGAAGGACTGGCCGATCAGGGCGCTTCCTTTCCCGTCGCCGACGGGCGATCCGTTCGCCTGCCACGGCAGGACCAGCTGGCCGATGCCGGTGACGAGGAGTGTGTAACCGACGCCGAGGAGCAGCGTGAGGACGACCATCGCGCGGACGGCGACGCCGGCGGTGCGGACTGCGGTACGTGTGGAGGACATGTCTGTGGATTCCTAACGGGTGCCGGTCAGAAGCCGGGGATGAGGCTGACGACGAGGTCGATGAGCTTGATGCCGATGAACGGCGCGATCACGCCGCCGAGGCCGTAGACGAGCAGGTTGCGCTGCAGGATCTGCGAGGCGCTCGCCGGACGGTACTTCACTCCGCGCAGGGCGAGCGGGATGAGGAAGACGATCACGATCGCGTTGAAGACGATCGCGCTCGTCACGGCGGATGCCGGGGAGTGCAGCTGCATGACGTTCAACGCCGCGAGTCCGGGGAAGACGCCCATGAACATGGCGGGGATTATCGCGAAGTACTTCGCGATGTCATTCGCCAGCGAGAACGTCGTGAGCGCGCCGCGGGTGATGAGCAGCTGCTTGCCGATGCGCACGATGTCGATGAGCTTGGTCGGGTCCGAATCCAGGTCGACCATGTTGCCGGCCTCCTTCGCGGCCGAGGTGCCCGTGTTCATCGCCACACCGACGTCGGCCTGCGCGAGGGCAGGGGCATCGTTCGTGCCATCGCCGGTCATAGCGACCAGGCGGCCGCCCTCCTGCTCGCGGCGGATGAGTTCGAGCTTGTCCTCCGGAGTGGCTTCGGCCAGGAAGTCGTCGACGCCGGCCTCTTTCGCGATGGCAGCAGCAGTGAGCGGGTTGTCTCCGGTGATCATCACGGTGCGGATGCCCATGCTGCGCAGCTCGTCGAATCGCTCTCGCAGGCCGTCCTTCACTATGTCCTTGAGGTGCACGACGCCGAGCACGCGGCCGATGCCTGCGGCGTCCTTCACGGCGACGACCAGGGGAGTACCGCCGCTCTGTGCGATCGCCTCGGTGCGTGAGGTCAGCTCGGCATCGTCCTTGGTGCCGAGCCAGGCCTGCACGGCGGAGCCTGCACCCTTGCGGATCTGCGTGCCGTCCGGCAGATCGAGCCCGCTCATCCTGGTCTGCGCGGTGAACGGCACGATGACTGCGTCGGCAGGTTCTGTGACCCGGATGCCGCGGGCAGCGGCCAGCTCAACGATCGACGCGCCCTCGGGGGTCGGGTCGGCGAGCGACGACAGTGCGGCGGTGCGGAGCAGTTCGTCCGGATCGACATCGGGCATCCGCACCACCTCGTGTGCGCGGCGGTTGCCGTACGTGATGGTGCCGGTCTTGTCGAGCAGCAAGGTCGTCACATCCCCGGCGGCCTCGACGGCGCGACCCGACATCGCCAGGACGTTGCGCTGCACAAGCCGGTCCATCCCGGCGATGCCGATCGCGGAGAGGAGCGCGCCGATCGTCGTCGGGATGAGGCATACGAGCAGGGCGATGAGCACGGGGATGCTCACCGGGGACGCCGCGTAGGAGGCGATGGGGTTGAGTGCGAGCACGACGATCAGGAACACGATCGACAGGCTCGCGAGCAGGATGTTCAGGGCGATCTCGTTCGGCGTGCGCTGACGGCTCGCGCCTTCGACGAGCGCGATCATCCGATCGACGAAGGTCTCGCCCGGCTTGGATGTGATGCGCACGACGATGCGGTCCGAGAGCACTCGCGTACCGCCGGTGACGGCGCTGCGGTCGCCTCCCGATTCTCGGATCACCGGGGCGCTCTCGCCGGTGATCGCCGATTCGTCCACAGTCGCGATTCCGGAGATGATGTCGCCGTCGCCGGGGATCAGCTCTCCGGCTTCGATGATCACGACATCATCGCGTCGCAGGTCGGCCGATGACACCTGTTCGGTCGCGGCGTCTTCCACGAACCCGATCCCTGAGCCTGTCGAAGCGTCCGGTGCCTGATCGTAGGCGGATACGCGACGCGCCATCGTGCTCGTCCGGGTCCCGCGCAGGCTGGCGGCCTGGGCCTTGCCTCGACCTTCGGCGATCGACTCGGCGACGTTGGCGAAGAGCACCGTCAGCCACAGCCACACCGCGATGCCCCACGTGAACGCGGTGGGCACAGGTGTGCCGCCGGATTCGCCGGGGCCGCCGAGGAACGGCTCGGCGATCGCGAGAACCGTCGTGAATGCCGCTCCGGCCCAGACGAGCAGCATCACGGGGTTACGGAAGAGGCTGGCCGGATTGAGTCTGCGCACGGCGCCGGGGAGAGCCTGGGTGAGCTGCGCCCATCCGAACGCGTGCGAGGTCGGATTCTGCGAAGGGGCGGATGCCGCAGCATCCTGCTGTTCAGAAACAGAGGTGATGAGTGTCATGTCAGACGAGTCCTTCGGCGAGCGGGCCCAGAGTGAGCACCGGGAAGTACGTGAGTGCGGTGACGACGACCGTCACGGCGACGAGGAGGCCGACGAACTGCGGCCGGTGGGTGGGGAGCGTGCCTGATGTCACGGGGATGCGCTCCTGCGCCGCGAACGAACCGGCAAGAGCAAGCACCAGGACTATCGGGATGAAACGACCGAGCAGCATCGCGACTCCGAGCGCGGTGTTGAACCACGGGGTGTCGGCGGTGAGGCCGGCGAATGCGGAGCCGTTGTTGTTGGCCGCCGAGGTGAACGCGTAGAGCACCTCGCTCATCCCATGCACTCCGGGGTTCAGGATGCTGGTCGATTCGACGTCTTCCCGGATGCCTGGAACCGCGAAGCTCAGGGCGGTTCCACCCAGCACGAGTGCCGGAACGATCAGGATGTAGAGGCTCGCGAGTTTGATCTCGCGCGGGCCGATCCGCTTGCCGAGATACTCCGGGGTGCGCCCGATGAGCAGGCCGCCGACGAACACCGCGATGATCGCGAGCACGAGCATCCCGTAGAGACCGGACCCGACGCCGCCGGGGGCGACTTCGCCGAGCATCATGTTGAGCATGGGCATCATGCCGCCCAGCGCCGTGTACGAGTCGTGCATGGAGTTCACCGCGCCGGTGGAGGTGAGGGTCGTAGCGCTGCCGAACAGCGCGGATCCGAGGATGCCGAAACGCTGCTCTTTGCCTTCCATCGCAGCGCCGGCGAGTTCGGGTGCGGTGCCGCGGCCTGCCAGTTCGAGGGCGGACAGGGCGAACGTCGAGAGCAGGAAGATCGTGCCCATGACGGCGGCGATCGCATAACCCTGGCGGTGGTCGCCGATCATGTGCCCGAACGTGCGGGGCAGTGCGAACGGGATCGCGAGCACGAGGATGATCTCCAGCAGACTCGTCCACGCCGTCGGGTTCTCGAACGGGTGGGCGGAGTTCGCGTTGAAGAAGCCGCCGCCGTTCGTTCCGAGCAGCTTGATCGCCTCCTGCGAGGCGACCGGTCCGCCGGGGATCGACTGCGTCCCGCCCGAGATAGTCTGCACCTCGGTGAAGCCTGCGAAGTTCTGCACGACGCCGCCGACGATGAGGGCGACGGCCCCGATCAGGGCGATGGGCAGCAGGACGCGGCCGAGTCCGCGGATGAGGTCGACCCAGAAGTTGCCGATCGTCGCGGAGCCGCGGCGGGAGAGTCCCCGGATCAGGGCGATCGCGATCGAGAGACCGACAGCAGCCGAGACGAAGTTCTGCACTGTGAGGCCGGCGAGCTGCACGACGTAGCCCATGGTCTGCTCGGGCGAGTACGACTGCCAGTTCGTGTTGGCCACGAACGACGCCGCTGTGTTGAACGCGAGGCCCTCTGGCACGGCGGGGAGCCCGAGCGACTGCGGCAGGAAGGCCTGCAGGCGCTGCAGCCCGTAGACGAGGAGGAAGCCGACAAGAGAGAAGGCGAGCACGCTGCGTGCGTATGCGCGCCAGGTCTGCTCGGATGCGGAGTCGACGCCGATCAGTCGGTAGACGCCGCGCTCGACGCGCAGGTCACGTGTCGAGGTGTAGACGCGCGCGATCCCGTCGCCGAGCGGGCGGTAGAGGAGCACGAGCGCGACGATGAGCGTCGCGGCCTGGAGGATGCCGAACCAGATCGTGGCGTCCATCAGAACTTCTCCGGCGCGACGAGTGCGACGACGAGGTAGACGATCGCGGCGACGGCAAGAGCCACTGCGGCGATCTCGAAGACGATCACAGTCGTTCCACCCCCTTCGCGATCAGAGCGACGAGGGCGAAGAGCGCGAAGGTCAGCGCGAGGTAGATGATGTCCAGCACGAGAGTCGATACAACTCCGGTGCGGGGGCCACGACCACGATCCTCACGCTTTCCCTACGGGCGCGGGGTCGATGCATGCGGGATGCTCACATCGGCAGGGTGGTCCCGCTCGTCTGCCACTCTTCCGCGAGGAGTCCGTAGTTCATCCCGTCCATCCACTCGCCCGAGCGGTGCAGGGCGGTCTTGCGACTGAACTCCTCGCGGCGCATCCCGATCCGCTCCATCAGCCGCCACGACGGTTCGTTGTCTGCGAAGCATCCGGCATGCACGCGGTGAAGGCCCAGCGTGCCGAAGCAGACGTCGATCGCGGCTCTGACGGCTTCGGTGGCGTATCCGCGTCCGACGTACGCGGGATCCAGTGCCCAGCCGAGTTCGGCCTGAACACCCTTGGCGTCATCCGCGATCTCTGCCTGCGCCCACGCGTCCTCGATGCGCAGCATCAGGTCTCCGATGACCACGGGCTCGGTGCCGGAATCCGCCAGCAGCTCGATGACGAAGGTCGCGGCGAGGCGATCGGGATCGAGGTAGCGCTCGCGGAACGCTGCACGGGTCGCCGGCGCGAGGCCCAGCCAGCGGTTGACCTCGGGGAGGCGGCGGAACTCCCAGACGGCGTCGAGGTCATCCGGGGTGCAGCGGCGGATCTCGAGGCGGGGGGTATGGATGGGCCACGGATCGCTGTGCGGCGCGTCGGTCATCGGTCCAGCGTAGGAGGAGCAGGGGTGGTGGCCCAAGGTCAGGATCGGTGCGGCGGTCGTGTGGCGCAGCACGCAGTGACGAGCAGGCGGGCTCAACGTGCGATTGGGTGTCGAAATCTGTTGCGGATGTGGTCTCGGCGGTACTCGAAAAGTTTCGTCAGAAAAGTTCTCTGATCAGGATGAAACCGGGGTCGGAATGTCGGTGGCCCCGTGTTGAATAGGGGTATGAACAGCATCGTTGCTCGGCTTCGGGATCTTGAGGAGACCCTCGATTCCGTGGCGTGTGATGCGTTCGGTTCGGAGCGGATTCCGGGGATGTCTGACGCGGATGTGGCGGAGTTGTTGGCGGTGTCGGGCCGCGTTCAGCGGCGGCTGGAGGGCGTGCAGGTCGAGGCGGTGGTGCAGATCGGTGACCGCTCTGCGGGGCTCAAGGATGAGCGGATGACGACCCGGTATGGCTGCGCGAAGTCGGTGGATCTGGTGCGGATGCTCACCGGCATCGACACGAGGGCCGCGGCCCGGCTGGTGAAGGCGGCACGTCTGGTGCGCCGCGACCGCGGGATCACCGATGGGGCGTTCCTGCCGGCCCGGTATCAGGCGTTGCGTGAGGTGATGGTCGATGGAGGCCTCGGTGTGGCGGGGTTGTTGGCGGCGACGGATCCGATCGAGCAGTCCGCGCGTCGGGTCAGTGATGAGGATCGTGTCGAGGCGGACCGGCAG